>Ga0209727_1000018_pt1 | contig 227247 bp, 373 predicted proteins | sample RifGroC1_FD_183995 | JGI IMG/M metagenome (GOLD analysis project Ga0209727, IMG submission 183995) | Groundwater microbial communities from Rifle, Colorado, USA - Groundwater C1 (SPAdes) (version 2) | ecosystem: Environmental > Aquatic > Deep subsurface > Groundwater | place: Rifle, Colorado... | reverse complement strand
GGAATTATTATGCAAAGTGGTTTACAGTCTAAAAATGAGTATATTCTATATCGTTCTATGTATAACAATGAACTTCACAATGCTATAATGGATAAGGATGTTCAAGCGATTGAAATATTATTAGATGGATTAACAAAAGCACATTTGAAGAATTATGATTTTAGCCTATATGATTCAAATACTTTTATTGATATTGATTATGTTTACAATGAGCACGTAAAACAAATTGAAGAATTGGAGGCATATTGTCGTGGTTTATAAATTCAAGCAAGCAATTGTAAATGGTGATCAATATATTTATGGATTTGGATTTTATTTGTCAATTGTGAAGTGGTATAGGTAATTATCCCATAAGTCTATTATTTAACTTATTCTAAATTAGAAAGGAAATGATAAAATGAAATTTGCAAAATATTATGATGTTACAAGTAAAATGAATCAACTAATTGATAAAGGTGAATTATTCTCCTATGCAAAAGACTACTATAAGAAGTTATTTATATGTATGGATACCAATGACTTTTGGATTAGTAGAGTGTTAGAGGGATATAACAGTGAGTATGACCAGGAACAGGGTAAATGGCTAATCGAGAGAGAAAAGATTGATAAATATGCTTTTATTGATTTCCTCTCAGAAAAGACTGATAAAAAGTATGAGGTTAACGACAGACATCAAAGAAAAGATATTATTGATAAAATACCAGTAGACAAAGTAATTAAATACCTAATATTAATGGATGATGATAGAGGACTTGAAGGTTGGGACAGTCTTGAATGTGATAGTTTAGAAGAAGTTATAGAAGCATTAGATGGTGGATTTGGAATTGAAGTATTGACATAAGAAAATTAGCATGAAAGCAAGCTTACTAGAAAGCAGAATTAAATTAAGGGAGAGTGTATTAATATGTTAGCAAGAACATTTGAACCATTTGACATGGAATCTTTTATTGAGTATGTGGAAAGATTGTTTGAAATATGGGACAGAATGGTTAAAAGAAATCAAAGAAATGATTTCTCCATTGGAGGCATTTTTAATGGTTTTAATGTAGTAGTTGATAGTAATTCAACAGTTGATTCTATAAAGTTAGCTTGGGTTAATTATTGGAAGGAATAAATTAACTGGTCTGATCCAGTATAAAACGCCTTAAGCTCAGAGCGTTAGCAGGGTTCATAACAATCCTGCTAGGTGGTATCAAAAAATAGGAGGTGCAATAATATGACAAAAGTGGTATGCCCAAACTGTAAAACTAGTTTTGAAAATTTTGAAATGAACATTAACCTAGAATCAGGTGAAGTAGAGTTCTTTTGTCCTGCTTGCGGAGAGAGTCTATAAAAAGTAAAACTTAACGGAGTGAAGAAAGGAGTTAATTTAAAATGAACGAGTATAAAGTTGAAAAGAAACCACTAACAAAGAAAGAATATTTTCAAACACTTTCAGGCAATTTGGTTACATCAGACGATCTTAACAAAATGTATAACAATTACCTTATGGGATTCTATGGTTATTATTAATCTGTGCTAGTGATTTAAGCCCATATTCGCTATAACAGCAGAGCATATGGGTTTGTGGGTTTATATCATAGTATTGGTTACTAAATTAAATCCAAAGGAGAGTGAATTAATGAACGGTTGGTTATCCCCTGAAGGTAAATTTTACAGCACTTTCAATTTGCTTTCTCATTATAAAAAGGCTGAAGAAATAGCAGATTGGAATGAGATTAGTTTTAATATCATCGATCCCTTAACCAATACTCATCCTTGGTGTGCAGAAAGATTGTTGGAAGTCTTAGGTTGGGTAAAATTAGGTAGTGATGAAAGAATTATAGATTTAGATATTGATACTTTGACGGATAAGCAAATCAAGTTTTTGTTGAAGCATAAATTAGTTTAATAAATGGAGGATGATTATTGTGAATCATATTTCTGTAGGAGTTTATGCAAATGGGAGTCATGTAGTAAATATTGTTAGGGATGAATATGTCAATGATCATATTAAGTATAACAAATTGTTTAGGTCTGGAAGAGCATTGTTTGTAGACGGAGAATGTCTTAATACGGGATATCTAAATAATGAAGAGGTTAAAAAATGGAAAGATAAAATTAAGGGAATGAATATTGATTCTTCTATTGCATCAGAAAAATATCATTAATTTGTTATATTTCTAAAATCTCAAACCCTAAAAACCTTACTACACTAGGCTTTTGTAATTCAATATTTGGCATAAAATGTTATTTTTATGTGGTGGGATAGAAAGGAGAATAAAAATGGAAATCAAACATTCTTGTTGGTTCTGTCTTAATCTTGACTGTGATCATATTGAATATAAATCCTGTTTGAAGAAACATAAACTTAAATTTATCTTCAATGTAAATGAATGCTCAGACTGGGATGGTTAAATACAAAACATCAATAACAGAATCGCCATAACAGATCGACCATTATTTTTGCACTGAATTGTACAATTTTTATTTAATTACTTATTGGTATTGACATATTAAAATAAAAATGGTACAATCTCTATACGGTTGCGAAAGGAGGTGAAAAACAAATGGAAGTATTAGAACAAAAGAAGTTAGTAAATATCATCAATGAATATAACAAAATAGATTCTGCAATCGTAAAAAGTAATATAACCAAATATATAAATAGATCCGAGTATAAAGGAAATAATCAAGAGTTAGCTGATAAAGTTGGATTAAATATAAATACAATCTACCTCTATAGGCAACCTAAAAAGAGAACTAATATAAGTTTTGAATCTGCATTGAAAGTGTCTAATGTTTTAGGAATTAGTATATTGGATTTAATGAAGTAAAAATAAATTATAAGAAGAAAGAAGGATAAATACATATGGCATATCGTACAACAGAACACAAAAAGGCAATTGTTAAAATGGTAAGGGAGAAACGCTTGATACTACAAATTGATCTTGCGGTAAGACTAAACAAAAAGAGTATTAATGATTCAGTAAAATCATTGGTGGAAGAGGGTAAACTCAAACGTCAAAAAGTTAAAAATAGAGGAAAAGTGGGAAATCTAACTGATGTTTGGCTTGTATATGATAATAAAGTTAGACAACAAGAAATATTAGAGTTTGAATTAACACTTCTTGATAAACCATATGTAAGTCCTTTAGAGATAAATCATTGTTATAAAAGTGTTGAAAGTCCAATTACGGCAGTAACTAAAATTGATAAGGAAGAAGAAATTATTACACAAAATAATGTAGTTGATTTGCAGGAATATATAAAAATAAATAAACAAGATATAATGGTAAAGGATTTTAAGGGTAATCGAGTTGTAACATTTAAGGATATTGATGCAGTTCATAAAAGACCGAATGGAACGGCGAGTAGAAATTTTAAAAACAATAGAGATAGATTTATTGAAGGCGTAGATTACTTTATTGTGTCTAAAAATCAAAAGGACGAATTTCGTCTTTTAGAAATTCCTAATCGTGGTCTGACACTAATAACTGAAACTGGCTATATGATGCTAGTAAAATCATTCTCCGATGACTTATCGTGGGAGGTACAAAGACAATTAGTGAATTCTTATTTTACGGTTCAAGAAATTAAGGAAAAGTTGGAGAATAGTGTTGTAATAACTAAAGATAATATAAACCTCAGTGGAATATATGACTTCATGCAAATGTTCTCTATGGTCACTACCGACCTTAATAATAGGGTTAAATTACTAGAGGGTACAATTGAGTCAATGAAGAAAGCAATCATGGCATAATGTAAAATTAAATATAGAATAGGACTCTACATCCTAAATATATTTATAATATTATGTAAATGGTATTGCAATACTAGGAAATATGGGGTATAATAAATCAATAAATAAAAACTTCAAAGGAGTGGTACATATTATGGTTGATGAAAAACTTCTTGCCAAAATCCATAACCTATTCAAACTTGCTGAAGGTAACACTAACCCAAACGAAGCTCAAAACGCAATGCTAAAAGCACAACAACTTATGGCTCAAAACGGAATTGAGCAATCTGAAGTAAACCAAATACTAAAACCCAAAGAAGTATTGTCAGAAAATATCACAGAATTTGGGAGACTCAGTTGGTACGAAAAACAATTGTCTATGATTATTGCTCAAAATTTCAGATGTGAGTGTTACATTCATAAAACTCGCAATGTTGGTGGTTCAATTGTATTTATCGGATTAAAAGATGATGTACGACTTGCCAAAATGGTTTATGGATTTGCAGTAACAGCAATTGAAAATGATACAGTCAATTTTGTTAAGCAATATAAAAAGCATCATGTAATTTACAATGTTGGAATCAAGAATGATTATATGCTTGGTTATGTAAAAGGATTAGACAGTCAATATAAAGCTCAGGTGGAAAAGAACAATTGGGGTATAATATTAGTTAAAGATCCTTTAATTCAGAAAGAAATGAGTAATCTGCATTTAAGGAAAAGCCAATCGAGTTCGATTAGCAGAGGAAATGATAAGCAAGTTTATGGTAAAGGTTTTGAACAAGGAAGTAAGTTTAGTTCCCCAGTTGGTGCAATTTGTTAGTTAGAATTAAAAATGAGAGTAGAATAATGATTCTACTCTCATAAATTAAGGAGTGATACATAAATGTCAAGATTAAGCGAAATGACTTTAGATGATGCTTTACGTGAGTATGAGGATGGATTTTGTGTATTGGTCGATGATGGTAAAAGAATTACATTAACCAATTCAGATGAAGAGTATTTAGGTAAAATGAGTTACAATGATTTTTGCAAACAATTTATTAGTGATAGAGTCGGAGGTCATCCTTTAGATTGTTGCAAAATACCATTGTCAGTAATTGAAGAAAAATATGCAAGATACCTATTAACAAACTAGCTCAAAAGGCAGATTTGATAGTATCGTAAGAAAGAAAGGATGATTGAAATGGAAAATTACACTCCTGAAAAACACGGAGCAGTAACAGCAATTAGACTTTTCTATGAAAATGATAGGCAACCAATGGCAGAATTAGTTTTTTGTTTTGGTGGTACGGATATTATTGAGTGGACAAATATCTCTCAAAGAGAAAAATACAGTAAAGGAATTAATGGTTATACATTTTTCTTTGATGAAAGACAGGGAAATGATTTTGAAAGTTTTAAAAGATAATTTAAAGAAAGAGGTTTTAAAAATGGGAAAGCAAGAAATTCAAATGTTATTTAGCAAAGAAGTTCTTAAACAAATTAAATATGAATCATTGCAAAATATTATTAGAGGTATTATTTTTAATCCTTCTAATAAAATAAATTGGGATGATGCACTAGAAAGAATTTATGTTAATATGCCTGAATTAATTATGGACATGGAATAAAATATTTAAAGATGAAAGAAGGAAATTGATATGACAAATTTTTCAATCAAATGGGGTACTGAAGTAAAAGAATTAGCAAGAAAATGTATTAATACTGAATTTATAAGTTTAGTAGCAAAAGGAGAAAATGGTACATTAACGGAAAGCGAAGAAGTAAAAGTAAAAGAACTTTCAGAAGGAATTAAGGATGCTTATGGTATGTGGTATATATCTAATATGATATGGAGAGTTGAACATTCTTTAGCTGATAATAGGGAACCTCTAGCACAATTAGCAGTATCAGAGATATATAACACGATATCAACAGAATCTTATTGGACTAATGTATTCAAAAATGATTATTCTACAGATGAGGCAATTAATATTAAAAATCTTAGAGATGGATTAAAAGAATTATTATCTTGTTGATCCGATAAGTGAAGATTTTAAACTATAGGAAAGGATTGATATTAAATGATAAAGTTAAGCGATAAAGAAAAGGAAGTTATTTACAATCTTATTGGTGAAATGAATTATTATGAAATCATGAATATACTGTGTAGGACGTATGAATTAGAAGATTTAGAAGAAAACAGAAGTATTCTTCTTAGATGTTTGAAAAAGTTTGATCCAGATGACTTAGATTAAATTATAACTTTTAATCTAAAATTTGAGGAGGAAGTAAAAATGCTAAGTAATATTAAACCAGTAGTCAACATAGGTGATAAAGTTAATATTAAACAAGGTGTTTGTATTCAAACCCAGTATGGATGGAATACTGTGCATCTAACGAGAAGTTTAAGGCATTATGAAGTTCAGGATGTTAAAGTGATAATTAGTCTTAAAAGTGGTAAAATTGAATATTCATATTTAATTGGTCATGGAGATCCAATGAGTTCTGGTAATTTTCATGGTGGTTGGGTAGATAGTAGAAACTTGGAAATTATTATTGATGAAAAAGGATTAGCAGTAGGTTTGTAACCCATCAAAACAGTATTTGAATCTATAATTTAAGAAAGAAGGAAGGCGTTTTTATGTATGCGGTTGCAACAACGGTTGAACCATTTGGAGAACAATATTTAACTAAAGATGGATGGTTTAGTATGAATTTATTTATGGCAATTTTATATGAATACATGGGAGAAATTCCACCAATGGATAGCGATGAAGAGTATATTATCAAAGTTGAATACGATGAAAATGGAAAGTTGTATAAGGTTTAAAAACCACTCTTTGAATCTATTCTAAATTAAGAAAGAAGGAAATTAATATGAAACAATACTTATTAATTATCAATATTATTCTAAAAAGTGGTAAAGAAAGAAGATATACAAATTTTACACCACAAGCATTAACAAAGGAAGATGCAGAACAAGGGGTTGAACAGCTTAAAGAACTAATTGGAAATATTTATAAAGATGAAATCGTAGGAACAATATCTCTTAAAGTTTCATCGGATAAAGAGGTATTAATTAACACAAATGAGATTGCTTTAGTTGAATTTGAAATAGTTGAATGCTAATAATATACATCCTAAGAGGATTTAAACCACTTCCGACAGGTTTAAATCCTTATATAGTGTTATCTTAAACAAATCATAATTAAGGAGGTTATACATAAAATGATGTTTAATATTTTTAACAAAAGAAATAACTGGAACAACACTCCAGTAAGTGAAGTAAAAACTTATACTTTATCTCCTGAAGAAATTGAAAAGTTTTGTATTCAGAAAGATGACATAAAAACACCATGTAGTTCTATAGGCTATACCAAAGCGATAGATAAGAAATTTAAAAATATGGGACAGGGTGGTACTGAATACTGGAGTGCCACAGAACCAAGGATGTATATGTAATTATTAAGACAGAGAAAAAATAAATTCTCTGTCTATTCTATTTTCTATTGATTTTATTTATTGATTATGATACACTATATTTAGTAAGGTAAATATAATTAATCGGGAGGAATACATGTTATGCAAGAAAATATTATTGGCAAATATTTAATTTCAAATGATAAAATTCAATGGGAATATGGTAATTCTTATACGAGAAGTTATGGAAGACACATGCCATTAACTCGTGCAAAACAAGAAATTAAGATTGGATCTTTTTGGTTTGATATTTGGTGCAGTAAAAAAGAAAACGGGTTTGATGCTCGAATCATCATTAGGAAATTTAGAGAAGAAATAAATAAAAGGTGGCAAATCGATAGAATTAGTTTGGATAATGTTGAAAATATGTCAACAGATATAATTTACGACATGATAATTAATTGGTTAAATAAATATAAGCAAAATGTAGTGTCAGAAATTCATAAATTAGATGATGAACTAACAAAAGTGATTGTTAGTAATAATTACAGAAAAATTGGTTTAGTTCTTGCTAATGAAGTTATGTCTGCATAACAATATTAAGAAAGGAGAAAGTATAAATATGCCTAAACATTCTGGAAATTGGGTGGTAGTTAAATCGACTCATAAAGCACCATTGAATTATTCCTTTGATCATAAGGATGGTGCATATAAGTATATTGGAATGATGACTTCTCCAACATTGTCTAAGCCATCTGAGATATTATCTGAAGGAAGTAAGGAGTCTTGTTTATATTTCTTAAATAATTACGAATTAATTATGACAAAAAGAGAAAAGTTTGGTTGGTTAGATTAAAACTAGTGTTTGATCTTATAAAATGTTAAAAGTCTAGTCATAAAGACCAGACTTTTAACCTAAAAGAGATTATCCAATGAGTAAGAGGGTCAAAATCTCTTACTATTATATTATACTCAAATTGGATTACTTTTATTCTAAGGGAGTAGAAATCAATTGACGAATTGGAAGGAGGTAAGAAACATGCAAGAATTTTTTCTAATTTGTTTTAAAAAAACTACAAAAGCAGTTGAAATTATTCAAGCAAATTCTGAAGATTAAGCAATACGAAAATATGCAAGCAATGGGAATGGATGTATTCAATTAATTAACGATTCCCTTGAAAACTAGAAAGGATGAATACAAATTATGTTTGAATTTGAATTAGATGATGATAATTTACCTGTATGTGACATTAATATTAAAGAATGGAACTCAATGTCTTCAGAACAGCAAGAGGAGTATATAGTAGTCAATAACATAAAAGTAAAATACTCTACCGATATATCTGATACTTTATCAAAGGGTTTTGGACGATTAGATAATTGGGGATTTTGGGAATATCAGTGTAAACAAATAAGGTATCCTAAATTTATAATAACATTTGCAGATGATGTCTACCAATTTGTAAAAGAAAATAACGATGGCACGTTATGTTACAAAACATTTGGTGGAGGCAAATTAGATATTAAACCTGAAGAGATAGGAGTAAAATATAGACAAATAAAATGAGTTATTATATAATATTTTTTCAAGTGAAAGGATTGATAATATGTTTGGTTTAATAAGGAAAAAGAAAATCATTGAACAAATAACATATCTTGACGTAAATATAGATAAATGGAAGGATATTTGGAAAGACGCAAAAGATGAAAATGTAAGGGTTACTGTCTTAAATACATTAGATAATATTCATAATTTAGTGTTAGAAACAGCAAGATTTGTGGACAAAGCATAAATTAAACGAATCTACAGGAGGAATAAAAATGAGTAAACTAAAAGAAATCAATCTTAAACTAACTGAAAATGAATATCGAGCATTAATAGCGATGATAGATAATAGTTATAATGCTTGTCAAAGTGGTTGTGCATTTGGCGAAATGCAAAAGAAAAATTCTGATTGTAGTAAGTGTCTTTACACAATTGCAAGACATAGTGTAGAAGGAATGTTTGGTATTTAAGGAGGAAGGTGTTAATTATGAATACATTTATGGGTTTATAAAGAAAGGAATTGATTTAATTGGATAATATAGAAAAATTCAAGCAAGAATATATGTGTGAATTGGTAAACGATAATTCTGCTTTAAATCCTATGGAAATGTGTTTGCTACACTTATATACACAAGTTTATAAGAATTGTCAATGGATACACAATCAAATAGGAAAAAGTCCTAATGACCAAATTGACCTTTTGGCTCATGAAATTAATAAAATGTGTCACGAATTAAAATTAAATAGTGAAAAAATATTTGATGTTTCATCATTATCGGGTAGACTTAGACCTAAAAAGTTTAGCAGACACATTAACGTGGAAATTATTCCTACAATACACAACTCAGAATATCATCAAGTCAATGATCTTTATAATAAAATATCAGCAGAAGATAGAAAAAGAAAAGAGGAGCGAGAAAAAGAAAGATATGAATATTATTCTTTTGAGTTATAGTATCAAATAATAATTTAATCTATTTAAGGATGTGATGCTATATATGATTGTAAGATACTAAATAATAATATACATAAACAGTAACAATAAAATAAAATAATAAAGGACGGTAATGTATTAATGAGTAATGAATTAACAATTTTTGAAGGACAAGAGTTAGAAATCCTAACAAAAGATGATGTAAATTTTGAGTTTGAAGGTACTGTATTATTCAATGGCAAACAAGTTTCTAAAATTTTAGGTTATGCAGATAATTGTACTACTAAAGAAAGTGAGAGAGTTAATTTGTCTAAAGCCATTACAAATAATATAGATGAAGAAAGTAGGTTCCTCGTTACGAAAGAAAGTTTTCGTAACTTGGGAGGTTACGAAAATTATACTATAGGAAATAGAGGTGAGGTATTCATAAATGAAGATGGTGTATTTGATTTGATTTATAACTCACTCCTTCCTCAAGCAAAACAATTCAAAAAGAAAGTTAAAGCAATAATTTCTCAGATTCAAAGAACAGGTAAATTTGATTCTACAGAAAATAATATCATGCTTATAGAAGATGAAACGGAAAGAAATCTCACTCTAACAATATATAATCTAAAACAAACTTTAACTAATAACCCTAATGATATGCTTATGCAATTTGCTTATAATTCTAAGGTAACTGACTTGACTACATATAAACAATCAAAAATGTTGGCATTAATACAAAGTCAAGTTGATGATATAAAAGCCGATACAGAACTAATTAAAGGGCAACAATTATACATATGTGATAGAACAAATTTCTCAGAAAAGATGGTTATCTTAGCTAACAAATATTTTGGAAGAGATAAATCTAAAGCATATAATGCGTTATTTGGCAAAATGAAAACATTGGGAAGTTTTGATGTTTATCAAAGACGCAAGAATGAATGGGATAAAATCAATGAAGAAAGAGTAGCAGAAGGTAAAGATCCTTATAAACCAAGCACATTAAAAGGTAAGGTTAATTATCTAGATATCATAGATAAGAATGGGAGATGGGAGCTTTGTTCTGAAGCATATAAAATAATTGAAACAGATGAATATACTTCAAATACAGCAAGATAATATAAAATAATTACATAAAAAGCAGGACTTAAAACCTCCTGCTTCTCTCAAACTATGATCCAATAAATCCGTAATTTCTTAGGTTACAAACACTAAAATAATATTTTTATTTCTCCTAAAATAGTATTGACAATACCCTATAATTTTGATAAACTAAGACTATCAAATAGAAAGGAGTTACGGCATCAATGAAAGACAAAAACACATATACACAATCAAAATTACTAGACATTATGCAAAAATACAATTCTACTGATAGACAAATTATTAAGACTAATCTTCAGGAAGTTAAGAAATTATATAATTTTGGCAATGTAGATATTGTAAATGATTTAAACCACAAAGAAGAGAAAGTAAAATCATGGTTCAATAAAGCCAATCCAACTATTCCAATATTTGAAGATGCTTTGGGATTGGCGGTACGTTATGGTTTTGATATTAGTGAATTAATTTAGAGGAATTGAAAGGGGAGATTTAGAATGAATTTTAAAAAAGACATGAGAGTTAAACATGTAAGTCACGGCAAAGGAATTGTACTTGATGTAGATAAACTTGATTTTGATTCAATTACAGTAGAATTTGACGTTGAACCTGAAGGATGGGGGAAATCCATTAAGAGTTTCTAAAAGTTGTTCGAAGATTATGATGAAATGTACAGCGTGTGGTCAAGAATGTTTTGAGGATGAAATATACCCACAGGCAGTATTTTGGGATAATAAAAAATGTGTATGTGAAGTGTGTAGCATAGATTTTGAAGAGATTGGAGATGTGGTTCAGTTTAGGCAGGATTTAATAGATGATGGGTATGTAGAACCAGTATTCGAACAGAAAGGAGAAATTTAAGATGAAACTAAAAACCAATCAAGAATTAATGGACAGTGGATTTATTCACATTGCAACTAATTTAGTTAATCAAATGGAATCATGGGCAAAATTTTCAGGTTGTGAAGATACGATTCAATACATTGATCAAAAAGAAGGGGTATTTACTAGTGACATTCAGACAATTAGTTTCGGAAAACTTTGTTTATATGAAAAGATGCATAAAAAGATGATGTTTTATCCTAAAGTAAATCAGAATGGTTATATGGAAAAAATATCTGAGAAGTGGATGTAAGGAGAGATTTTAGATGGATGAAAAAGTTTACAATTTAGTTAATGAGCAATTTGAGAAGATGACATTTTCTAAAAAGCCTAGCAACCAATCACTTTTATCAAATAAGTGCCAAGATATCATTTATAAGGAATGGGGAGTCGGCAATGATGGTCTATGGAAATTAGTTGATAAATATGTAAAAGAATTTATTCCTGATGAAATGGATTAACAAATGAGAGGATTGTTTTAAACTATGAGAAAGCTTAGAGATGAATTACCATATGAGTTCATGGGTTGTGAATTTGATGACTGTCGAGCTAGAAAATTTTCAGAAGTTGGAGTAATTAAAGAATATGATGCAAGAGAAGAAAAATGGATTGGTAAGCATAAAAACATTACTTATTGGTTTGAATTAGTTAATGGTTATGCAGTAGGATTAAATGAAAATCCAGCAAGGGGAATGAGTTTTCCTGTAGAAAAATTAGAAAGGATGATTAAAAATGGATAAAAGAGAACCTAAATATTCAATTAATGAAAAAGTTGAGATTCATGGATGGTGTAGTAGTGCTACAGGAGTAGTCAAGGCAATCAAATGGATTTATCATAACAGACTTGAGGAGTATACTTGGGGTTATTCTATTGATTACGATGATGGCAAAGACGCAGGATTTAGTTTAGTATATATTCCTGAAGGATACTTAAACAAACTTGGAGAAAAACGTATTGTACGTATTTCTGGACAGTTAGATGAAATTACTAACAAGTATAAGACTAGATATGAATATTCTGATGGATCAATTGAATTAGTAGATAATGTATTAGTATAAATATACTATTTGAAATACTAAATTAAAGAAAGAGGATGATTTTAATGTTATTACCACAAGTCATTTCCTTAACCAATCAACAAATTCAAGGAGCAATTACTTATATGCAAGAATTGTATCCAGACAATGCAGAATTAACTTCATATGAACAAAAATCAAAGAAAGAAAATGATACTATTCTTATACCTGCATTGATAAACAAAAATTTTAAAGATTTAGAACAAATACATTTGGCTAGTATTTTGCACTATGTTAAAATGTTTGAATCTTCAAAGAAAGAAGAGGAGAAACCAACTATGAAAAAACTATATCCGCTTTACAAAATGGAAGTTTGCAGATTTCAAAGAGTAGAAAATGGAGATTGGGAAGCAGGTATTTTGTTTAATGAAGGCTCGGGAATTATTTTAGATAGATTTGGTGAGAAACCAGAAGAAGTTTATGATTATAAAAGTGGTCTTGTAAGATTTAGCATTCCAGTAGATTTGTTTCTAATACAAGAACAAAAATATTTAGATTCAGAATTAGAAGCAAAAGGAAGGATTGATTAAATGAATATGCTAAAAGACATTAAGAGTAAACCTGAATTCCCATTCTACGTCAAACTTCAAGAGTGGTATGGTAATAGGATTAATGGTAAGAAATTTGATATTCTACACACCTATGAAAATGACGGAGAATTGAACACTGTAATATTTATGATGGAAATTGATAATCAAATAGAGATTGCTAGAATCTTTTATTTGAATATCAATTGACTGTCAGGCAGATGTTGGTACGATGCAAGGAGTGAGAAAATTAATTAAATATGGTGGATTTTATAACCAATATGAAATTGAGTAGTCTCAAATAAATGCACGATTTTAAGGTATTGTAAACTGACTCAACAATAAGGGTGAGCAGTTGAAAAGGAGATTATTAAAATGGAATACAAAGTAGAAGATTTGATATTTTACAATATGAAAACTTCAATTAAACATATTTCTAATTTTAGAATTACAACAGGCAAATGTAAAATATACGAAATCGAAAATCAATTGACTGAGAATGAAAAAGTTAAATTCATAGATGATTTAAAAGATGGTGTTGCATCTTATTTGTTAAATATTTTATCTAAATGGGAAAATGAAAAAGATTCACTACCAAAAGATAATTACGATTATGTAAAAACAGTTTCTAAAAAAGCATGGATTAAAAGAAATGATGAAAGAAAAATTATCGATACAGATTATAAAGTAGGAAAGTATTGGTTGTTTGGTACAGAATTTAAAGATATGAGTACTACTTGCCCATCAACAGAATATTCATATCAGATGGCCTATACTGGAGGCAACATAATTGATCAGTGGTTTCATGATTTGTGCGATCTTTTATTTAGAGAAGAAGAAAAGTATTTCAAAGAGCATGATACTTTTCAAATTAAACTAAGCAAACTGAAAGAATTAGGTAATAAACACAACATTGTTTTTTGTTCAAGAGAATTGAATGATATCGTTTGGAATCGTAAAGATGATATTAGTGAACAAAGAATTGACGAATATATAAACGCATATGAAAGATTATATCAGTTTATAGATCAAATCAGCAATGAATTAAATCAAAATTCTTCAACATGAGTAATAATGAAACCGTAAAATTAGATGGACGAACAAGGATTTGTTTAAGGAGGGACTATATGATAAATTTAAAATATCTTCCATATTATTATGGTATAATGTCTGGAGAAGGCAAAAGTAGAATTAATTTGTTAATGCAAGAAGAAAAATTATTAACAGAAATTGAAACTATTATAAGTAAAGAGTTAGCATCTAAGATAAAAGATGAATTTAAATCAACATATCATGACTATGATTTCATACGTTATTTAGGAATTTTGAGAAGATGTAAAATATTGTTGTTAAAAGACATTAATGATTTTGATTCAATTAGAAAAATAATCAATAAGAATTTAGACTTTGTACTTTAAATGATAGATATTATCGGATGATATGAAAGGATGTTGAATTATGGATATTAACGAACTAAAAGAAAAGATTGAAGAAATGCTGAAAGAGGCAGAAGAATCTGCAAAGCAACCATATTTAAAGGATTTAACATATTCGTTTAGGGATGGTAAAGTATATGCATTAGAGAAAGTTTTAGATTTATTTCATAGACTAAAATAACCCCTAACAAACAGGAAATCGAAAGGAAGTATGAATATGGATGTCTCTAAAATGTCTGCACAAGAATTGCAAGAGTTAAGTAAGCAAGTAGAAAAGCAACAGAAACTATTAAAGGAAGAAGAATTAAATAAACGCAAAAATATTGCAAAAGCTAAAATTGAAAAATTCAGAGAGCAAAAAGATTTGATTCTGAGTTTAATCAATCATAGTAGAACTTCTTGTAGCGATACAAATGTTTGTAATGGATATGGTTCTGCTAATTATGGTGTAAGGTGTACGAAATGTCATTTGATTGAGATATTTGATAAGGAATGGGATGATGGTGAGTGGGAAGTTGATTTTGATGTTACGATTACTAAGGTGCAATAGTAGTAGGGAATTCATAAATTGAAGTATTAAGGAGGAAAATTATGTTGTATAATGGTTCAGAAGAAACATCTTTTAATTTTGTATATGCAGATATCCCAAATTATAAAGCACAGTGGTATTTAAAAATTTCTTCGGAAAATCTCAATGGATTAGTTGAAATTATTGAATGGTTAAAAGGCAAACTAGGTGGTATTTATTCTAGACAATTAGAGCAATTATTAGAAGGCAAAATAAAAGAATCAAATATCCACAATCCTTTCTTATTTATAGACAATTTAACTTCTAATGTTATTAAAACTTTAGAACAAGGGAAAACATTATTATGGGCTAGTGACGCTAATCGTTTTGAATTAAATGAAAATGTAACAGTATTAAAGGAAATTAAAACTGACAATTACCAATTTCCTGATATTGAAGAAGTTATTAATATTGCTAAAGGTGGGGAGGTAAGCATTATTATCTCCAAAGTAATATGCCAAGGAATATCGAAAGACTACAATTTAATTCAATGTGGGAAGCAAAAGATGAAGCATTAAAATATGTAGATGAAAAACATATTAGTGTAAATACGTCTAAGATATATACTCATGAAGGTGATTAGAATTAGAATTCCATTTGAAAGACTCATTTTAAATGACGAAAAATGAAAGAAGGTATTTATTATGAAAAAATATACAAATGATGAATTAAAGCAACTTATAGGCAATATTAGCGAAGAAATAATACAGAAAAAGAATGAATTAAATTTATTACATGACAAAGTAAAACAATATAAGAGTTTATGCAATCATAGTGATTTAACTATTAATGATTGGGGATCAGCCGATTGTAAAATATGTGGGAAACATCTTAGTTGGTACTGTCCAACTTCACCAACTTTAGAATGTGATTATGAGCAGGAAGATGGAAGTTATAATGAAGACTCTTGCAGATATTGTGGAGATCCCGAAGAAAGGAAATGATAAAATGTCTCAATGTCTAAGATGTGGTCACTGTTGTAAAGGTTATTTATGTTTTGTACCAAAATATGAAACAAGCGACTTATCTCCTGATTTTTTGGAAACTGTAAATGAAGATAATTTAGATGATTATATAAATGAAAATATTGAAGAACAAGGATCTGTTTGTAAATGGTTAACCGTAGATGGGCAAGGAATGCATTCTTGTTCTGCTTATGAGAGAAGGTCTAGCATGTGTAGAGACCATAATTCTTTGATTGGAATATGTCGAGTTGGACAATCATATTGGAAAGATAGAAAAGATATTCCTGAAGAAATTAAGAGTATATTACAGGAGGTCAGTAATGGAATTAGATAAATTACTTGAAGAAATTGAGTATTTAAAAGAAGCAGAGGAATTATTGAATAAAATTTATACAAGTATTGGAGTTTATAATTTGAAAATATTGGATGGTAAATTTGATTATCCTAAACCATTATCGACTATGATTAGAAATCATTTTAAGTTTGATGATAGTGAATAGAATAACTTATTTTATAAGGAGGATAAAGGATATTATGTGGTTTCTAAAAGAAATTACTACTCCACAATTTACGCTTCTTGATATTATAGTTTGGTTGTATGCTTGGGGAATCACAAGCAATGTTTATAAAACTTTAATAGCTGGGTTAATATGGATGACAATTGAATTTATTATTAAGTATAAAATTAGAAATAAGGAAATTAAACTAAAACAACAGGAAAAATTAAAGCAGTTGGATTAACAGTCTTAGAAAGGAGACAAAATCATGGAAGAAGAATTATTAAAATCTACAATTGGTTTGGAAATTTCTAATGTTGAAATCTACAAAGATCATTGGGATACAAATATTATAAGAGTTGAATATACATTCACAAATGGTCAAAAATTAGCTATTACGGCTAGTGGCACCGAAGCACAGTGGTTAGATATTTGTGATAGATAAATTAGAAAGGTGGTTTATTGAATGACTGAAAATGAATATCTTCAAGAAATTAACATCATCTATATTCAATTCAAAAACAGCAATCATTCAGAGATGGATCATGAAATTTTAGCTACTAAATTAATGTGGTTAACTATGGATTATAAAGAGGGAACAAACAGCAATATGTGGAAGGATGATAAGTTTTGAAATCTAAACAAGAAGTAGAAAACTTTCTAAATAATACCAAGAAAAAGTTTGATCATTTTTATGGTGAAGATGTCGCTAAAATCATAGACAACAAATTTGAAATACATATGATTGTAAAAACTAAACACAATCTAGATATACCATCAAGAGAAGATAATGAACACAGATATTATTTTATTAGAGACATTTTAGATAAGTCAGATCAAATATTTATTAATGTTAATCATGAAGGATTATTAGAAACTTGGTTTGTGTTTAATGGTTTGGGTGAAGAATAAAAGATGGATGGAGGGGATAAAAAATGTATACACCGGAATGGATAGGTAAAAAAGTTAAATTTAAAGTATTATGGGATGAAGATGATTTATTATTTATACCCTATATTAATAAGGATGAGATATATGAAGGAATAATAATTAAGGAAAAGTATGGCTGTAAAAATTGCATAGAGTATATAAGAAAAACTCCTAATGGAAATATTATTGATTATGCAGATTTAGCAGAAATTGAGTTTATGGAATACTATAAATTTTTATATGAATATAATTAACAAATTGAAAGGAGGAATTTTGAGATGAGTTATGATATTAATTTGGTTAACTGTGATGAAAAAGAAATATATGACGATAATTATACTTATAATGTTGCTAGTATGTTTAGAGACGCAATTGGTGGTGATGGTTTATATGAATTATATGGCAAATCAGCGAAAGATTGCTTACCATTACTTAAAAATTCAATTAATAAAATGAAGAATAATCCAAAACATTATGAAGATATGAATCCTGAAAATGGATGGGGAGATTACAAAGGGGCATTAAAAGTTTTAGAGAGATTATATTCTGCATGTGTTGAAAATCTAGATAGTAAAGTTATTATTTCTTAAATTTCAAGATTTCCAATTTTCAAAAATCAAGCTATAAGCCACTTTCAGCGTACACTAAATCCATTAAAAATTGCATTTTAATTGTTTTGTGTAATTGACTTTATATTGTATTTGTGTTATTATAAATACAGAAATAAATTTATCAGGAGGTACATAAAAATGTCAACTGCAAGAGAAAATCACATTGCAAGTATCAACTCCTTACTTGTAAAATACAATGCAACAAAGGACAGATATGGTACATATCGAATTGGAGATTATAAATTTGACACTAGGGCTGTAAACTTAAAAATCCATCATGGTAAAATTAAAATCAAATCAACTCCTATGATGAAAGTTACATTAGAATCTCTAGAAAGATCATTGAAAATTTATGCAATGAAGGAGGATAATTAAAATGAAAAAAAGATTAATAAAGAAATACAACAAATCAAGACTAGAAAATATCTTAACTCAAGTTTCAGATAAATTTACTATAACCAAGAAAACATTTGGTGACGGATATTTTATATTTTCATTTGGTCAAAATACAGTGTGTCATTTTACATTAAAAGAAACTCCATTATGGAAATATGGAATATGGTTAACTAAAAAAGGATATCAAATTTTTGGTGAACATGAATGGCTTATTGATAAATTTAAACCAAGTGCAACATATTTAAGTTTTGAAAATGAGATTGATTTATTTCTAGAGAAAGTAAAAGTAATTAACGAAAATTCCAAATTGTGCTTCGTTGACTCATATACTGATGATAATGCTTTAGTTGCTTATGAAAAAGTAGATTGGGGTGATGGAGAATTTTATTATCAGGGTTATCAATGTATTAGAGAATTTAACGAAGAAACTGAACTTTATAACCAATTTAGAAGAGATGAATCTATAACCCAAGAAGATTATGTAGAAAGGCAATGGAATGAATTTATTGAAATGAGAAGACAAACTGAAGAGAACCACGAATTTGACAGATTATTTGCTTTTAATTTCTTTAAAGAATTGCCAAATATGTTTTCACAAATAAAAATGGTAGGGATACGCGATGAGAATAAGGATGGATGTTGGAGTAGTCCACGATACAATATTAAGGTATTGGTAGACCAAAATATTTCACCAGAGGAGTTAGATAAGCAATATGAAGAATTGGATAATTTAGTGCATAGCAAAAATTATTCGGAAGAAAGGAAATCGCATGAACATCAATTTTCATTAATTGGTTGTTATGATCATGTTAAGGATATTAGAGATTGTAATTATAAATATTATAAAGAGAAGGTGGTATAAATGATTGTAATTGCGTGGACACTTGTTATTATTTTATATATCATGGTAATATATCTATGGTGTAAAATGGTTAAAGAAACTTTTAAAATTACAAAAGAAAAATTATTTAAGCACAAACTTTAAATTTGCCAATTTATTATTAATCTATAGAAAGGAGGTGATTCATATAAATGAGGATGAGAGGATACACTTTAAAAGAAATGTCACAGATACTAACACAGCATGGATGGAAACCATCTCATAGGAAAAGTTCCCACATAACTTTCCAAAATGAAAATACTGATAACCATATTACATTACCGGATCATGGTAAATCAAAAGAAATTTGCAGGCCACTGGCAAAGAAGATACTCAAGCAAGCAGGATTATTAGAATTTGCTTATGGTTGTGAATGTTAATACATATTATAAAAATAAAATTTTTAAACCATGCATTATCTCTTTAAATTGTAATATATTAAATCATAAATAAATTTAAGGAGTGATAATAATGAAAAATAAACTCTTAATTGCTCTTCTAATCCTCTTATTAGTCGCGGTGTATGTTAATGTCAATGATGATAGTAAAGAAGCTTACAGGTCAAATTCTGGGCTTACAGTGAAGATTTAAAGGAGGTTATAAAAAGTGGAAACAGTAGAACCAATCCGAGATAAGAAGAAGATCGAAGAGATGAAAATCTATTTAAAATCTCAAAGTCTTAGAGATTGGGCGTTATTTGTATTAGGAATTAATTCTGGATTAAGAATATCTGACTTACTTAAATTTAACGTTTCGGACGTAGTAGACGAAAAAGGTAAGGTTAGAGATAGGTTGATTGTAAAAGAAAAGAAGACATCTAAAACAAAAAGTTTTCCTTTGTCTGCAAACGCATTACAAGCATTGACGGAATATATTACATTTAGTAAACCAGAAACAGTTCTATTTTCCTCTAGAAAAGGAAACGAACCGATTACTAGACAACACGCATATCGCATCATTAATAAAGCAGCACGATCTTGTGGTGTAAAGGAAAATATTGGGAGTCACAGCCTTAGAAAAAGCATGGGTTATCATGCGTATATTGCAGGGGTAGATATTGTTATAATTCAGTCCATTTTAAATCATTCTTCTCCAAAGGAAACGTTGCGATATATCGGTATTACTCAAGATGAATTAGACGATGTATACATGGAACTTAACTTATAATTACCATTATCAAAATCAATTATATTAAATAAAACTAAAAAACGAAAGAAGGTAATAAACATGGGATATCAAGAATCATATATCAAAACAAATTCAACTAAAAACTTCATCAAACTAGTCAATACAATTAAAATCAATGGTAAAGATTCATTCAATATGCACATTCCAGTAGAAATTATTACTCTATTGAAACCAATTGACACTGACTATGGAAAATTCAAGAAAGGTGAGAAATTCATATTTGTAATTGGTGAAAGACATGGGCAAAGAAATTCAAATAACTTCTTTGAGTATTGTGATAATGTTCCTGAAGAATTATTTAATAATCTAGAAATTTACTTTACTGAAAGTTTTCCTTCTGAAGATATTTTTAAGAATAATGAAATAACTAAATTAGCATTACATGAACCATTTCCTTGGGAATAAAATAAATAAAAGGAGGGAACTAACATGAAACAATTAACAAACCGTGAAAAGATCATCAAGATATTACTCGAATGGAAGGAAGATGATAAATAAATGTATCTATTATACTTCATACCAAAACGTGTAATCCAAGAATACCAACAACATATTCATAATGCTAAATCACTAACCACTCCAATTATTAAACGTAAAATTAGTGCTATGATTCATGCTACAAAATATTGTAGAGTTAATCTAGGAAACAATAAATATCAACATCGTTTTGGTCATTGTAAAATGATTGTAGAGGAAAATAATTTAACTGTATCAAAAGTTGAATATATTATCGTTGGTAGTGTTAATCAAGGTGATGGCAAGTTTTATGATAGAATATGCAAGAAATATTATGGATTGAACGATAAACATACTGAATTTGCTGAAACTTGTAAAAATAAAATTATTGAAGGAGTGTGTTGACATGTTAGCAAAACCTGAACATGGATGGGTCAATGTACAGTTAGAAGGATTCTCAGAAAGAGCAAGTTATATGACTGATATTCCAAATGATTGTTTAGATGCTTTTATCTATGCTTTACAAAATAATTCGCCTACTGTAATTTTCTTTGATGCGGAAGGTTGAGATTTTCATTTAGTTGCATCATGGTATCAAAGTTACGTAATTCTAGACAAAGATGATGTAAAAGTATTTGAAATTAAAAAATATTTATTTGAACTTGCAAAAGAATTATATGAAGACATCAACAACAATCTTAATGATTGGTTAAATTGGGACTATGCAGATGATGAAGAGGAGTTAAAAGAATATAGAGAAAAACTTATTATGAAATTAAATACATTGGGAGTCGAACTTGCAAAAAGAGAAAAGTGTAGTCCATGAAAATGTTGAATTCATGTGGTGAAAATAAATATAATTTGAGGAGGATTTAATTATGAAAAAGATGCCATCTTTGTTTGTACGAACTTTTAACGGCCATGCTATTGCTAATATTACTTCTGAAATTACAATTGGGTGTGAGTGGGTGCTTGAAGGAGAAGGATTTGCTACTAGGAAATATGATGGAACATGTTGTTTGATTCAAGATGGTTCTATTTATAAGAGATTTGATTTTAAACTAGGTAGAAAGTTACCTAATAACGCAATTCCATGTCAAGATGAAGCAGATCCTATTACTGGACATTTTCCTCATTGGGTTTTGTGTGATTCTAACAATCCTAATGACAAATGGCATATAAAAGCATTTGAAAATAGTAATTGTTTGGCAGATGGAACTTATGAATTATGCGGAGTTCATTTTCAGAAAAATATTGATACTATGGTCATAGATGGCGATATTTTGATTAAACATGGTGAAACCATTCTAGATGTTGAAAGATCATTCGAAGGCATTAAAGAATATCTTAGTGAGAATATGATTGAGGGTATTGTTTTTCATAGAGATAATGGTGATATGTGTAAAATAAAGCGTTCTGATTTTGGTTTTGATTGGGGAAATAAAAAGAGATAAAACTTAATTTACTTCATACATAAAGGAGGAATAATTTTATGACATCAGAAGGTTTTATTGTAGGAATTGACTGCAAAATAAAAGAATTATCAGAAAGAATTGAAGAGATTTTACTTATATGTGAAAAAAGATTGAAAGATTTGGGATGCAAAGATAAAGAAGATTTAATTTTCCCTTCTAATATTTATTATAGAAATGATGAATTATATGTTACTTGTGATATTTGGGTTAAAAAATATTGGGACGAACTAAATTATATGGAGGATGTTTAAATGTTAAGTGAGCATGATATAATAATTAAGAAAGGATTTACATAATGCAAACTCAAACACAACTAAAACCGCAAACTGAAAATATAAAACTAATTCAACCTAAAGTATTTAATTTTCGTAAACACTGGTCTAAGAAAGTAAAACCATATTTATTTCATAAAGATGTTCAATATGCTTTAGATTATGGCATGAATTTAATGATGGAATTATGGAGATACGAAAATAAAATCACTAATGAAAAATTAGAATCAATGAATGAATATATGAAAGATTGGTACTCATGGATTCCAGGTAGTCCTCCATACCATAAAACATCTTCTGATTATTGGTGTTATCATCGAAAACCATTGAAACATTCAGTAGGTTGGTATCAATGTAGACACTGTTGCCATTGGATTTGTTACTTTTGTATTGAATTAGGAATGAAAATATATCCTAAACTCGATTGGTATATTGTGTCTGGCAGAAGACATTCTGTAGCAGTTGGATTTAAATATGGTCAACCTTATATGATTTTTGATATACTTAATTTTGAGGATATGTCAGCAGAGAATATATTAGATTTTGCTGATAAGAAAATGACTAAGAAGGTTTATGAGAAGAAATGGAAGAATAAAAGGTAGGTATTATATAATTTACTGGAAAGGAGAGAAAAATAATGCAATTAATATCTAAAACAGAAAATAATGAGAAAACAATTAAATTCACAGTAGATGAATATGAACATTTATTAAAAATCTTAGACATTTGTACTCCACCAGAACATCGTAATTATTTATATGAGATAATGTTAAAGATGCATAATGATTTATATAATATGGATTTGACTTAAAAGCAAGATTCGTGGTAGAAGGAGAAGATTAAAATGAAAATTGATGATGTAAAAATCAATCAAACATTAACCAAATATAATGAATTAAAAGGTGTAGATGTTCATATTGACCGCTATGATAGTGATAGCATCAAAAGACAAAAAGATATGATGTGTGGTAAACTATGGGGATATGAGGAAGCTCTTAAACAATTAGGAATTATTGAATAAAATAAAAGGAGATTAAATAAATGAAAATTACAACCACCCTAGAAGTTTCCAAACAAGAGAAGAACATAATCTATAACGCATTAGAAGCATACATTAAATATCTCACTGAAGTGTTACCAGACAGTCCAGAAGGTAGCTGTAAGGCGTTAATTAGTGAAACCTTAACTCAGACCAATAGATTAATATCTGAGATGGAATTAAGCATGTAATAAGCAGAAAGAAGGAATTATTAAATGGAAAACATTATGAAGATATTTGACGCTCAAGACAAAGAAGAAATGAAAAATGCTTTTATTGAAATTATCAAGGAACATTTTAAAACAGAATTAGAGGATATGGGAGTATATCTATTTGATCCTAATGAAATTGAAGAAAAGATTAATGATGCATTTTCAGAAGTTATTAAGGAAATTAAGGCAGAATTTAAAGAAAAGTTAAGAGAACAAATGGCTGTATTTTATGATAAGAAGGTAAGTAAGATAATGAGTGGGATTAAGTAAGGAAGAAAAGTTGTTTATTAGAAGAATGTGAAAGAGTCGTTGGAATAATGGTTGGTCAAGGGCATTAAAATCCCACGTTCATAGTATTTAAGAAAGGAATTATCTTTATGATTTATGGATTAATACTTATAGTTTTTCTTTTAGGAATCTATTTTTTCATGATAAATATCACGGATTTAAAAAGTAACAAATTTTTATATTTGAGTTCATTAATGTTTATATCATCTTTGACACTAATAATGTTTGAATGGATATTTATGCATAGATAGATGAAAGACATCTTTGATAGGGTTAGAAGAAAGGAATAAAATAATGAAGAAAATCAAAAAACCAAAGAAAAGTAGAAAATGCAAAGAAGATTTTGTTGATAAGGTAGAAAAATTTATTGCTACAACTGATGATTGGTGTCCTAACTATGAAGGAGATAAAGTTAGAATATTTCTATTGCGAAATAAATACAAAGAAGATAAATTTAATTTTGTTCGTATTGCAGTATGGGGTAATGATGACCTTGGTTTAGAAATGGATTTTAAAGGAACTTCCGAAGAAAATAGGCTCAAGTATATTGAATGGAAAGAAAATATATTTGATAAAGTGCCAGAACCTTGTACAATGGAATATTTAAGGAAACTTGGTTTTTATAACGCTTAATAATTATCCCAGAAAACACGCATTTTATCTTCTTTTAGGATTTGAAAAACGGGGCATTAATGAGCATGTGAACGTATGAAGGAGGTTCAATATTGAAAGTTGCAGTTAAAGAACAGCTAGAAAAACCATTGTTGGAAATAGGAAAATTGAGTTTGCTTTGTATAGATGAATATAAACATTATCATTTTACTGATGAAAAAGGTGTTCGTCAATCAGGAGATATAAGTGATTTAATTGCATGGTTTACTAAACAAGTTATGACTCTTGACCATGATGGAAGTATGCAAATAGATTTTACAAGGTTTATCTATTATAAAGAGTATGAAGATGAACTTGACAATCTGTTTGGAAAGAAATAGAACGCATTTCATTTCTAGAAAGGATGATTAATTTGCATAACTTTGTGTGTGGTTGGTTAGATTTAAATGGGGAATTTCATATCTGTGGTGAATATGAACATATTAGTTTAGCAGATGAATTGGAGAATAAATTAGGGTTGAAGATATATGATCGTGAGAACTTTAAACTATTTCATGGTGAGCATTTACTTGAAAAGTTAGGTTGGGTTAAGTTTACTCAAGCAGAATTTTACAAGGAGTATGATTCCTATCCAGATAAAGGTTATGTATTTTTCCTTTGGTCAGAACATCAATTAACCAGAGGGCAAACTGATTGGTTGCTGGATAACATGTTAACATTTTCTCCTTCTCAAATTAAAATGATTGAGGACATTTTTAGGAATCAAATGGATTTTTGGAATAGGTGATAAAACGGTGATTTCATCACCAGAAGGAGGAAATTAATGAGTGAAGAGAACTCTTTTGAATACAAAAAAGGATACTTAGACGGAATCCAAGACTGTAAAAAAGATATTAAAAAACAAATAGTTGAATTAATTGATAATGGTTTTATTTCTTCTCTTGAAGATGTAATAAGATATTTAGAGAGCAAAGGTATGTAATATTCAATATAAGGAAGAATAAAATGGCGATTTTATAGTTAGGAGGAGAAAACGTAAATGAACATTTGTGAGAAATTAATTTGTCATTCTTGTGAAGAGGAAAAATGTGAGAATACTGAACAATGGTATGCTTGTGCAGACTTTGACCGCTATTGTGATTCTAAAGAAATAAATGTAGAGAATATTGCATTTGGTACATGTTGTTCAAATTGCAAAGAAAAATTAGTTTATAATATAAGATAAATGGAGGAAATTAAATTGGAAAATGATTTAAGGAAAACAGAGACAAATGGTGTGGAGAAAGTATTGAAAAATCTAGGTTTTCAAATGTGCGAACCAGATGGGACTTATAGACCTTTCAATGAAGTGATGATTGACTTGGGTGAAGCTATTAAAAAATTAAGAGAGACTAGTAATGAAAAACAATTTGAAATTATGAGAGATCATATCTATAATACCATCGTTGGAGCAAGATATAAAAACCAATTTAAGTTTTAAATGAAGATATAAATCAACCATTTTAATCATAAAAGGAGACTCAAAAATGAAAACTAATCCACACATCAAAGAAGATCCAGATACATTCATCAGAAACAATATGAAACTTGCCAATTCTGTTGCATTAAAATTTTATCATAAGCTATATAAACAAGGATTAGAAAAAGATGATATTCTAAGCATTGGATACATAGGACTAATTAAAGCATATGAAAAATTCAATCCTACTAAATTCAAAGGAGAGAATGGAAGTGAAATAAAATTTAGTACATATGCTGTTCCTATGATTTGGGGAGAAATAAGCAATAATATTCGTGCTAATTATGATTTTATATCAATTCCTAATTCAGTTAAAGAAACTGTTGCAAAAATTAGGAAAGCAGGTTATCTCGAAGAAGATAATCCGAAAGAAATATCACAGAAATTAAATATTTCCTTAAAGTTAATTAAATCAGGAATACAGGTATTGAATCAATGTTCATTAATTGATAGTTTGGATAGAGGATTGGATGAAAATGAATCAAGTAATATTTTAGCAGATTTAATTCAAGGGGACACCGGAAGAGAATTAGAAAATGAAATAATATTGAATGATTTTTTAAGTTTATTATCAGATCAAATGTTAGAAGTTTATAAGTTAAGATTTAAGTATGGATTTAATCAAAGAGAAGTTGGTGAAGTATTGAATTTGAGTCAGAAGATTGTAAGTAGGACAGAGAAGAAAATATTTGATTTAGCAGAAATGTATTGTGGCGATGTGGCTTGTTAGAAAGGATTGTGAGATAAGATGATTATTGATTACACAAAGTTTACATTAAAATGTGGTGGCAATGGGTATAATGATTGTGGACAAAATGAAATACGAAGATGTTGTGTGGCGTGTGATAAATATAAGGACTGTAATTTAAAGGGTTGGACTTGTCATCCTCTAAAAGATTTGTTTAATAATAACCCACAAGAATGCCCTGCTTTATACTTAAAAATAGAAAGATAATTAGAAAAGGAGGTATTGTTAATGGATTTTAAAGGTAAAGATAAAAAATATATTGATCAATGGATTAGAATGATGCTACCTAATCTTGATTTATCAGTATATGAAAGATTTGGATATCTAAGAGGATATTCAGGATACAAAGGGAAGTTGGATGGATACTTTCAAGAACAATATGAGCAATTGATTGGTATTTTGACTAAAGAATAATAAATCATTTCATTGCATTTATCTGGAATTTAATACTAGAAAAACCAAACAATTGCATGTATAATTAGCATGAGAGGTGAAAATCATGCAAGACATTATTAATACGATTAAAATTTCAACTAATTCTAATGAAGTAAAACAAATTTTAAAACCACTAAAAATTAAAGAAGTTATTAAAATTGCAAAAGGTTTAGATATTTGTATTAGAGGAAATGAGAACAAAACTGAAGTGATTAATAATATTATTTTAGGGATTATGAAATAGAAAAGGAGAATAAATTAAATGATGTTTTCAGTTTTTGCAAAAGATTTTATACACGGAACGATAGTGCAACATAATATGACTGTAGAAGAAATTATCCAATTATTTTTAGATTGGAACGATGGGAAAGATATTGTAGTTAAGAATTTTATTATTAGAAATGTAAGTATTGAAACAATTAGCGTAAAGGAAACTGGAAGGGATGATTAAATGCAAGTAGAAATTATTCACACAAATGAAATTAAAAAATCAGAATATGTCTGGGCAGTAATTATTTGTGAAACCGATGAATGGTTAGACGATTTTCAAACTTATCAAGAAGCAGAGAAGTTTTGTGAAGATAATGGATATGTGATTAAGGGTTATGGTAAGCGAACTGTTTCTAATGGATTTATGAAGTAAGAAATAAAATTTTTATAAAGTATTGACGTATGGGTGGTTGTATGGTATGATATGGATAAGAAGAAATTTGAGAGAAGAAAAAATTGAGAGGTGGAATTTGAGTGCAAATTTTAAGGTTTGGATTAGTAAATACGCTTTAACTAAAGGGATTTATGAATTAGAAGTAAAACGCTGTGTTAATAGCATTCGTGATAAAGATGAATCCGACATGGTTGAAATTAGAAAAAATGGTTTTACTAGTTACTTTCATGGAGAGGGCAAAGAATGGCACCTAACTAAAGAATCTGCAATTGTGAGAGCAGAAGAAATGAAATTAAGAAAGATTGAATCTGTTAAAAAACAACTCAATAAGTTAGAAAAGTTAAAATTCTAAAACCATAAATTACCTCGAACGACGTATTTTAAAGACTATGGAAGGAATGATTGTAAATGAATAAAACAGCTTACCTTTATCTTCGAAGCATTGAGGAAATCCCAAAACCTGTCCTATCAGCAGAAGATTTGAAGGATAAGTCAGATAGAACCCTATTATACGGTTATACGTGCGATAGAGATACTTGGCATGTATATTTAGAAGATGGTAAAATCTATACAGTTGTTTATAATGCTAGAGAAGATGAGATTAAACTTAACATTGTTCCTATAAATGAGAATAAGGATTTTGTGCCGAATAAGAGATTATATCCTGCAAAATGTGATTATCTTTTTTGCAAACTTCTTAAGGAGCATGGGGTTAATTTACCTTTTACAACATGGGAAGATGTAGTTGAAAAGCAAATATGTTATGGTAAAACATTGTCCGATAAAGATTAAGACTTATGGGAGGAAAATAATATGAACTTAATAGGTGTATCTTTAAAATTAACAGATCAAAAATTAGAAATAGAAGTGGCGAGATTACCAATTATTAAAGAAACTGATAAAGTTATTAAACTTAATAGTAATAGCGAACTGGTTTTTGATTGTTTTGTTAATATACCAAAAGACAAAATAGGAATTGTTCAAAAGGGTAGATTCAGTGAAAGTGTTGGTGGTTTCGAAAGAAAGTTGTGGGATACAGATGATTCTCCTGAAAATGAACAAAAAATGATTGAACATTTAAAGATTTGTGCAAGAAATGAAATGGAAAGACGTAAATATACTTTTAACAAAATGCTAGAAAATTTAAATAGTCGATGAAATTATTCATTTAATTGATGAAAGAGAGGTTATTAAAAATGAGTGTTGTTACAACATATGATGAAAAACGAGATGAATTAAGGTTTCAATTAAGTAAATGTTTAACATTGGCAAGAGAGATGTTAGATGAGAATATTTGGGGTTTTGAAGAAATGAAAAGTGATTACGCCACTGATTTGTATGTAGCAGTAAAAAAAGCAAAAGACTTGGTGTAAAAAATATGCTCATAAAAACCTAATATAATTATTTCAATCATATCTATATCATGTTAATATAATTATATTAGGTTATATCCAAAGGGAGGAATTACATAAAATGATCAGACATGTAGGATTCGCTTGTATGAGTAAAAAATGCAATACAAAATATCAAATATTTAGATTAGCATCATTTAGTGAATACAGATTAAAACAAACAATTGCTCATAATCTAAAAGAAACTGAGCGTACAATCCAACATTGCATTTCTGAAGGAATTAAATTATTCAGAATCAGTTCTGATTTAGTTACATTTGTTACTCATGAAATTATGAAAGATATTGATTATATGTCTTGGATGCAATCTGATTTAAAAAGGATTGGTGATATAGCAAAAAATAATAATATGATATTGTCAATGCATCCTTCTCAAATGTGTGTATTATCAAGCAATAAAGATGAAGTTGTAAATAATTCTATCAAAGATTTAATTTATCATTATGATATTCTTAATGCTATGGGCCTTGATGATTTTAATATTATAATTCATGCTGGTGGAGTTTATGGGAATAAAAGTGAAGCAATGAAGAGATTTATTAATGTTTTCAATAGTTTGCCTTTGGAATTGAGAAATCATATCTTGCTAGAGAATGATGACAAAAGTTATACTGTAAGTGATGTAATGAGAATACATCGAGAAACTGGAGTCAGAGCTGTGTTAGATATACATCATATGTACTGCAATAATGATGGTACAGAATTAGATTTAGAAGCCATATTTGCTACTTGGAAGGATGGTAGAGTACCTAAGATTCATCTTAGTTCACCAAAGAGTATTGAAGCGTTTAGAAGTCATTCTGACATGATTGATTATGAATATTGTAGAGAGTTTTTTGAGAAGTATAAGGGATTAGAATTTGATGTAATGATTGAGGCAAAAGATAAGGATTTGGCTGTAGAGAAGTTTGTTGAGGATTATAGGAGAGTGATATGTGAGTGATTAAAAAGTTATAATTAAAAAGGAGGAAATATTATGGAAAAGAATTATCATTGCAATCGCTATAAATGTCAAGATGAAAGATTAATCCCAAGAGTTCAAATATCAAAATATATGCGTAATATGTCATTAGAATATCCCAATGATGAGCAATTATTAAATGATTGGAAAGAATACTATAAGGCAATGTGTAATGATATTAGAAGGTCTTGGAACATTGAAGGAATTATTGCAACTGCATATTCTAAAGAAGAAAATGCAGTTTATGTTTATGAATTTCCTGTGAAAGCAGACGATACTATATTTTCACCTAAAATACAATGGGATGATGAAATTAAAAGATATTATATCGAAATGTAGATTATCATCCTATAAATGTGTGGTTTGAAGGGAGGAAATAAACCATGTTGTATTTTGCTTTAGGTTTAATAGTTGGATTATTAGCATTTAATTTGGTATGGTTAGTTAAAATCGAAATGAAATTGCCTTAAAGATGATGGAAGGAGGAAATTGTTTTGATTCAAAGAAATATTACTTATTTTGGTCAACAAATTATTGTAGCTTGTGATGAGAAATGTAATAAAGCATGGGGTATAAATAATAGGCCAAAAATTCAATTCGATGATAATAATGAAGATGATTATGCTTACTTGTCAGATGATGAATTAAATGAAGCTCCTATTGATCCTGGAACTTATGAGGGATTTGAAATGAGTGGAAAACCAGAAATAAAAGAAGAAAGGTTAAATAAATGGTGTATTAGAGAATGTGAGAGAAGCTATAGAGGTCAATTGCCTATTGAATTGAAAGATTTTAGTAAGAAGATTTATAATATTCCATCGTTGCATATAGTCAATGAAGTATCTAAAATGGATTATTCTGTTTGGATAACTTTAGACAATAAGCACTTAAAGATATCTGAAATGACTACAGATCATATTAAGAATTGTATTAAAATGATCAAGCGCAGTAAATTTTTAGATGTCATGGAGCGTTATGATACAGTTCCAGAACCACCTCCAAGATATGTTGTTGATTATGACCAATACAAACCATATTTAAATATTTTTAAGAATGAATTAGAAACACGTTGAAAAGTGATTTAAAAGGAGGTTTATAAATGGATAAAGACGATTTAATGTTTATGAGAAGGTCTACTTGGTGCAAGACAAAAGGAGAGTTATTATCAATTCTTGAATATTATATGAGTTCAAGAGATGGTAAGCAAGAAGAAGAAAATTTTCAAATAATGTATCGAAAAATACATGAGTTTATTAAGTGGATGGATGAAGAAAGTCCAATAGCATGAATGTCTAGTTTCGAGGGATATACTTTATATAATTGGTACAATATGTTATATTATATACATACTGTTGCTTCTGTATATTTAGTGAGTAAAGTGAGAAGGGGATATTAAAATCGATTTTAAAAGTGGAGATGTTGTTCTATTAAAAAGCGGAAGTCCTGCAATGACTATAGAAAGTATAGGGGTATACAGTGGTGCAACTAAAGCAATATGTATTTGGTTTGATGGAGCTAAAAAGTATAGCGATTCATTCGAGTTGCCAACTTTAGAAATATATGAATAAATAGTTATATTATACAGAAGTAACAGTTTGTATAATATTATATTTAAAGGAGTGAGAAATTAAATGGATTTTAAAGAAATTGTTGATAGATTTATATTAAAACGAGGGATTAAGGCAGTAGTCAAAAGCATAAAAATAGAAGGTGATAAATGTGACATATTTTTAATGGGTGGATTCAGTACCAGTTTGGAATTGGTTGGTGATGTATTATATAAAGATGATAATTTTTATTGTAAAGTGGAAAATCTGTTTGTATAAACAAGGAATTGAAAGGAGAATTATTATGCATTGTAAATTTTGTCAAGAGAAAATGGAATTTGATTCATCAGAGGGTATTGGGCACAGTGAAGTTCATCATTATGAGTGTATTATGTGTGAATCTAGCGTTACAGTTCATGAAAATGGCGAAGAGGATACGTGGGAGTCTGGTGAAAAGTGATACATTAAAACGAGGATATAAAAGGGTAAAAGGAGCGAGGATAATGAAAGAAATTGAACTTGAAAAATATTTAAGGAATCATAATTTTCCTGATAGCAATCTAAAAGTTAAAATAAATGATATGTTTTACGGGGTTAGAAAATGGTGATCAAATAATTATTGAAGCAGAATAAATCTAAGAATTGAATGGAAGGGATGATAATATATGCTTTGTGAAGCGTGTGGTTATTCACACAATATGTATGAATTAAAGATGCCATTTTTACAATTATCATTTGTTACAGAAGATAATAAAGAAGTTAATGTCTATAGTGGAGTGTATAATGATGGGAGATATTCTAAGCAACTCATCTACCTATATAGATGTCCTAAGTGTAAATCAATTGTAAGCGAGTGAAACTTTGATTAGATGGGAAGTTAGGAGGTAATTATGGATAAATATATTAAAGAACTGGAACAAAAAACCAATATAGATTTAACCGAACGAGAGCAAATGATTTTTAAATATGCTTATATTTGTGGAAAGCAAGAATTAGAAAACACTAATTCAACAATAACTAAAGTTATCAATAAAATAGTTGGTGGGTTTAGAGATTTTAGTTTTAGAGACAGCACGAATTCTTTAGCAAAAGACTTGAATCTAAACTGCAAAATTGATTATGTAGCTACACTATTTAGATTTCCATGTAATAGTGTGGAATATAGAATTACATTAAAAGGCAAGAAGTCAGACATTGATATGTTTTGTCAAAGTATTTAATATGTTTAACGAAGGAGGAATTAATTAAATGAAACTACTTAAATATTCTCACTCAAAAACATTTCATTATGATAATGCCGAAGAAAGATTAAATCATATCAAAGAAATGGAACAAGATGGTTGGGCTTGTGGTGGTCAGGTTAAGGAGTTTATAGGCAATTTATGGTTTAAAGATGATGTAGAGGATGAAAGTAAATATTATTATGTTGGTAGATTTTATAAAGAAGAGAGGGAATAATTATATGGCTGAATTTTGTATTGATTGCTTCAAGGAATTATTATTCAATGATTATGAAGATAGTCAAATTATTCTATCTGATAATTTGGATATATGCGAAGGGTGCGCTGAATTTAAACGTGTTGTGATTAGGATAATTGATTGATATACTCATTTAAACTATAAATAGGAGGAATAATTATGTCTAATTGGAAGGAACAACTTAAAAAAGTAGAACAATGTCCACAAAGACAAGATTCTTTGATTGATCAGATGCAGGATTTACATTATATTGCTAATAAATTTGGTTTTTATGATGCAGCAGATTCAATTAAACGAAGATTTATGGAGAAAAGATGTACTATTGGTATGGATTATAAAAAATGCTCATCGATAGAGTACGGCCAATCATGTTTAGATTGTGTGAATTTTAAATAATTTTCCATTTGCTTTCTAATCCATATTATGTTATACTATAATCAAGAAATAAAATATTAGGAGGAAATTGAATGTCATCAGGAGAAGGAATTAAAAGTTTTGTGCATAGACAAGCATTATCGACAATATATAAAATCATTTGTAAGCAGGATACTCCTAAGAAAATTAAATCTGATGCGCCGGAAGAAATACATAATTGTCCCAATTGTAATAGTAAGAAGACTAATGAAGTCAGTAAAACTACTCGATTTTGTTTATCTTGTGATTGTGAATTCGACAAGAATGGTAATGTTTATAGTATTTTGTATAATGGTGATCTTGTGGATCATCATGTGAATGAATTTATTAATTGTGGATAGAAAGGAGAAATAATATTATGATATTCATTAGTGGTGACACTCATGGAAGTATGGGCCTGCCAAGATTTAATATGAAAAACTTCCCTCTTCAAAAAGAACTGACTAAAAACGATTACATGATAATTTGTGGTGATTTTGGACTTGTATGGAATGGAGACAAGGAAGAAGAATATTGGTTAAACTGGTTACATAAGAAAAATTATGTTAGTTTATGGATAGATGGAAACCATGAGAACCATTCAATGCTAGATAAGATGCCAGTCTCAATATGGAATGGTGGTAAGGTACATTTTATTAATGACAGTGTTATCCATTTAATGCGTGGACAGGTATTTAATATCAATGGCAAAAAGATATTTACTTTTGGTGGAGCTGATTCAATTGATAAAGGGAATAGGACTGAAGGCAAATCATGGTGGAAAAGAGAAATGCCATCTAATGCTGAGTATGAAGAAGGTATGAGCAATCTAGATAAGTGTGGTTGGAAAATTGACCTTATTGTTTCGCATGATTGTTCTCAGAGTGTTTTTGAGAAGTTAATGGCAGGATTATACGTAAAGAGTTTAACATCAATTAACAAGTATTTTGAGGTATTAGAAGAGAAATTGGACTATAAGCAATGGTATTTCGGCCACTATCATGAGGATAGGTGGATTGATGAGAAACATAGGTTGATTTATAATGATATTGTGATGTTATAAATAAAGGAGTGAAATAAATGGAATTGACAGATGAAGAATCATTGCAATTAACAATGGAAGATAAATTAAAATTAGTTGCAGATCATTTTGAAAATATGACTGATGAGGAATTTGAAAATGAATGTGGACATCTTTTCATTGAAGAAGGAAGCATAGAGAGTCCTTGGCATCCCTCTAAACAAAATAGTTTTTATCTATGTTGGTATTGTGGTAAAGATGGTAATGCTCATTTATGTACTGATGGAATGGGTAGAGGGTTTTGTCCTGATTGTAGAGAAAGAGCAGAGAAGGAATTTTTGGATTGGGAGAATCCTAAAGAGAGGGAGAGTTAGGTTTGTGGGAGATATTTTTTAAATTATTATTATTTATAATTATAGGTTTTGTTTTGTCTTTTGGTGGATCATATTTTATATGTTATTCAAATATAAATGTTTTTGTATTCGCAATTGTTGTATCAATAGGTGGATTCATAATGTATAAAGCAGGAAGAAGTCTTATAAGTTAAAAAAAATATTTTATCGAGCTTAAATCAATAAATAATTATTGACAAATTACTATAAACATGTTATTATTTACTTGTAAGAAATAAATAATTAAAAAGAAAGAGGGAGTTTAAAAATGAAAAAACTTAAAGTTACATGGAAAGGTATTACCCCATTAATTATGCACTCAAACCAAGGAGTTAACCCACTTCATCCTCTAACTAAGGAACTAAAGAAATATACGGGTAAGAGAACAAAAACTGACGAAGATCATGAAATGATTGCAGACTTAGAATGGGAATGTGGTCTGTATTGGAAGGATAATATGGGAACTTTTATGCCAGCAGAAAATGTAGAGGCCACAATTAGAAATGGAGCTAAGTCTATTAAGAAAGGCACAGCTATTCAGAAATTCTTATCAGTTGAACCGTTATACATACCTTTTGCATATGGTGAAAATCTTACCAAAGAACAATTGAAAGCAGATTTAAAGTATAGAGATGTTAGAGTTATGAAAGTAAATAATGCTTCAATTTTAAGAACTAGAGCAAGATTTGACACATGGCAAGTTACATTCTTTGTAAATTATGAAGAGTCTCAAATTGATCTAGAAGCTGTAATTCAAAGCATTGATTTTGCAGGGAAATATGTAGGACTGTGTGATAGTAGACCTAAGTATGGACAGTTTGTAGCTGTAGTCGAAGAAGTAGAGTAAGATATGATTTTTAGGTTCTGTTGGGTTGGGGCGAGTTAAGATGGGATAGGGCAAGCTACGATAAGTTAAGCAATATATGCTACGTTACGTCGAGATAAAATGCGTTATGATAAGTTTGGCCGAGTTAAGTTGAGCAATATATGTTCAGTTTCGTTGAGTAGGGTTTGGGTGGGTTTGGATATGCTTTGATGAGTATTTTAGGTTCAGTTTCGCTCTGTTGCGTTATGATTGGATGGGATAAGTTCTGTTATGTATTTTAAGTTGGGATATGATTAGATATGTTCAGTTGCGTCTTGAATGTGATGAGTTTGGTTTTGTTAGGCATTTTAGGATCAGTTGTGTTGAGATGGGTTTCGTTGAGGTACGATACGCTGTGATTTGATAGGCATTATGGGCAAAATAAGAATAATAAAGGAGATATAAGAATGAATGAATTAGTAAATAAAAAAGAAAAATGGGAATTACTATTTGAGTATATTGTAAAAATGGATTATGACACTACGATATTACATAGTGAAATTGAAGAGGTTATTAAAGAAAGTCAAAATACACCTAAATATTATTCTATTATTGGTAAAACAAAAAAGAAATTACTTGAATCAAGTAAAACTATTAAATCCTTAGCAGGTCAAGGATATTCAATTGTTAATCCAGATGAATATACTGATATGTCTTTAAAACATATTAAGAGTGGTTTTAATAAGATTGATAAAGGGTATCAAGTATTACAATATGCTCCTGTTAATGAAATGTCAAAAGAGGGATTGGAGGCATTTAGGCATGTTTCTGATAGAGCAAAAACACTTCATGCTATGCTTGCTGGAGGATGTACAGAATTAAAATTGTTAAATAAAAAGAAGAGTAAATTGGTATTAAGTAATAGTTTTTGATTAAGATAAGCATTTTGGGTTTGGTTTAGATATGTTGGTTTGAGTTAAGTTGCGATGAGTTGTGTTAAGTTAGGTATTTTGAGTTAAGTATTTATAAATCTTTAAAAAATTAAGGGACAGTTGATTATGTTTGTAATGGTGATGATTTATGCTATGGTTTATAAGTTATTATTGGTGTAAAGGAGAGGTTAGTATGAAGAAATCAGTTGAATTTATAGGTAAGCCCACAGGAGATGGAGAATGTTTTTGTTGGGAAGTAGATGAAGAGAATTTTATGAAGGCAACGAATGAAGTACCAGATGAGATTATGGATTATATTGGTGGAAAATATTCGCATAAAGATGGGAAATTTATTGGAGGCAAATTAATGGTTTATCCCAATAGTATTTTTTCAGAAATGTATCTTGACAATGAAGAAATATATAGACATAAAATTCAAAAGAAAATGAGGATTAAAATTAGTTTTGAAGAATTAGATTGAAAATCAAATTTTAAAGGATGTTTAAATTAAACTTGACTTATTATGCTAAATTGTGGTAGTATGAATATAGAAATAAATATTTCAGGAGGAAACAAAATGATTTGGTTAAATAACAAACTATTAGATTTTACTACATTCCCAAATGGGGAAACAAAACTCAATGAACAACAAATTAATGAGATTTTAGGAGGTGTTAATAATTCGTTAACTACATTTAAGTATCAATCAGATGCAGACTTGATTAAACTATTGTTCTTAAAGAAATATCTAGACCAATTAAAAATAAATTGTAATCTACATATCATGTACATGCCATACAGTAGAATGGATAGATCGGAAGGAGGTTCAGCATTTACACTAAAATATATTGCAGAATTTATTAATAATTTAGGGTTTGATTATATTCATGTATTGGAACCACATTCTGATGTAACTCCTGCATTATTAAATAATTGTAAAAGTAGATTCCTATCTGTAGATATTTTTTATGATATTAAAGACAAAATTAATTTCAATGATGATACTGATTATGTTTATTTCCCAGATGCTTCGAGTGAGAAACGTTATAGTAAAATGATTGGCGTTCCAAATCAATTAGTTGGATTTAAACATAGAGATTTTCAAACAGGTAAAATTACTAGTCTTCAAGTTTTTGGAGATGTTAAGAAAAAAGGATTTAAAGTAATAATGTTGGATGACTTATCAAGTTATGGAGGAACATTTTTGCTTGGTGCAAAACAACTTAAAGAACTTGGAGCTTCTGAAATTTATCTTGTTGTTGGACATTGCGAGGAATCAATTTACAAAGGCGATGTATTTAAAACAGACTTGATTGATAAAGTTTTCACTACAGATACTATTATGAATGAATCATTAAATGATAAAATTGAAGTATATAAAATTATGAAAGAAGGTAATTAAGTCATGAGTAAAGTATTCCTTGGCGGTACTTGTAATAATAGTATATGGAGAGACAAATTAATTCCAATGCTTAATATTAACTATTTTAATCCAGTTGTAGAGGATTGGACTGAAGAATGTATGATAGAAGAGCGTAGACAACGTGAAACATGTGATTATTGTTTATATGTAATTACTCCGTCTATGAGTGGAGTCTATAGTATTGCAGAAGTTATAGATGATAGCAACAAACGTCCTGGAAAAACTATATTTTGTATATTAAATTCTGAAGTTCCAATAATTACACAAGTACCAAATCCAATGTGCTATCTTGGAAGTCCTGATATTAATATGTTTATAGATAAAATTAATTATCCAAATGATAAGATTAATTTTTCAATTGGAGAAATGAAATCTTTAAATCAGGTCGGATTAATAGTAGAAAGAAATGGTGGAATGTATTTTAAATCGTTAGAAGAAGTTGCTGAGTATTTAAATAATATGAATAAGAAAGAGGTAAAATAATATGAAAACAAATCCAATGTTAATGACAGATTCGTACAAAATAAGCCACCTCATTATGAGTGAAAAAGGTACAGAAAAAATTTATTCTACATTTACGCCTAGACATTCAAGAATTGAAGGAATTAATGAAGTAGTATTCTTTGGTTTACAAGGATTTATTAAAGATTATCTAATTGATAATTTCAATGAAAACTTTTTCAATGTTGATAAATCAATAGTAGTTGCAGATTATAAAAGAATCATTAAAAATTCTCTAGGAGATAATTGTGCAGATACAACTCATATTGAAGCATTACATGATTTAGGATACCTTCCTATTAAAATCAAGGCAGTAAAAGAAGGCACATTGATTCCAATGAAAGTTCCTGTGTTTACAATTGAAAATACTAAAAAAGAGTTCTATTGGTTGACTAATTTCTTAGAGACATTGATTTCCGCAAATATGTGGAAAGTAATTACTGCAACAACAATTGTAAAGAAATATAGAGACATTTGTGAAAAGTGGGCTGAGAAAACATGTGATAGTAAAGATCATATTCAATGGCAATGTCATAATTTTAGTTATAGAGGTATGAGTGGTCATGAAGATGCAGTAACTACAGGAGCAGGACATTTATTATATTTTACTGGTAGTGATACGATTCCAAGTATTCAATATTTAGAGCAATATTATGGTGTTAATGTGGAAAAGGAATTAGTTTCAGCAAGTGTGTTAGCAACGGAACATAGTATTCAATGTGGATATCAAGATGATTTGAGATATTTTAAGAGAATGATTACTGAAGTTGCCCCTAGTGGAATTGTAAGTATAGTTAGTGATGGGTATGATTATTTTAATGTCTTGGGGAATATTTTACCTTCATTGAAAGATGATATTATGAGTAGAAATGGTAAGTGTGTCATTCGTCCTGATTCTGGAAGTCCAATAAAGATTATTTGCGGTAATGTGATTGTTGAAGATTTAACCAATGAAGAATATTGTGATAATCTGGAAGATTGCAAGGAAATTATGTTGGAGAGAATAATTGACGATATAAGAAATGATACACCTCATGGAGAACATGGTATTTCTAGGCAAGATGCAATTTTTAAATTTCAAGATAAGCATTATGAAATTGTTATTGAAATTGATTGGAATAGACATGATAAACAATATTATTATATTGATGGTGCTAATGTTCATATTTGTAAAGAAGTAAAATTAACTATAGAGCAAAAGGGTTCTGTAGAAGCATTATGGGATACCTTTGGAGGAACTATTAATAGTAAAGGGTATAAGGTACTAGATAGTCATGTGGGCTTAATATATGGAGATAGCATAAGTCCAGAAATTGCAGAAGAAACTTTCAAACAATTAGAAGCAAAGGGGTTTTCAGCAGAAAACATCGTATACGGAGTTGGAAGTTATTCTTTAGGTTATCACACCAGAGACACATTTTCGTTCGCTTTAAAGGCCACTTATACGGTTATTGATGGAGTTGAAAAGTTTATCTTTAAAGATCCTAAAACCGATATTGGTGGAATCAAAAAATCTCAAAAAGGAATGGTTGCAGTAGTTGATGGTGAAAATGGTATCTATTTGGTTGATGGATTAAATGAAATGGAAAAAGATGCAATTGATATTATTGATTTACTTGAAGATGTATTTATTGATGGAAAATTAGTAAGAGATGAAAGTTTAGCAGAAATTAGAGCGAGAGTTTTGAAATAAGATTTAGAAAGTGGAGTAAATGGAAGATATATGGAGATAAACGAAGTATATCTTCCTGATAAAGATTTGGATGTGATATTTTTTTATGGAATGTCCATATTGTAGTTATGAATTAAAATGCACAGATTACTATGGTAAGCGTCAAGTAGCAGAACATTATTGGTCGTACCCTCAATCTTGGATAGAGAAAGAGGGAGATATTTTCAAATGCGATAATGAAGAGTGCGACATGTATCAAGAAAGTTTTTATACTGATTCAAGAGATGAATTACATGAAGGTTATCCATGTTAGAAAAGGAGTAAATAATGATAAACAACATCCCATGCCCTTACTGTAAAAGTAAAGACACAAATATAAAAGAAGTAATTTGGGTGTCTTTTAATCAAGAAAATGAAGGACTTGTAGAAATTATGCAATATTGACTGAGTTTAAGTATGAAGTTATTAGTCAGGATTATCAAGATAAAGAATTGATTTTTAGAGATTGATAGGAGATTTAATTATGGATTTAAGAATGTATATATTAGTTAATGAAGATATTGAAATCAATAAAGGAAAACTTGCAGGTCAAGTCGGACACGCAGTAGCAGTATATTTTTATAATTTTATGATTGATGAGAGTAAGGAATACGATTCAACTATTGAATTATATATGACGAATTATCAAAAGAAAATTATTCTTTATGCTCCGCAATCAAAATTAGAGGAATTAGAAGTTAAAGGTTATATCGCTATCAGAGATAGAGGATGGACGGATTTAGAACCTAATACATTGACATGTATTAATATGGGAATTATCGATTATGATGATTTTCCAAAAGAATTAAATTGGTTAAAAAATTTAAAGTTATGTAGATGAGTTATCAATTCAAAGAATAGTTTGATCGGAATAGGAGTGTTTAATTATGTGTGAGAATAATAAAGAAGCAAAGCATATTACGATTAATATTTTACCTCAAAGTCCTGTTGCTTGGTTTTTCATAATGTGGATTGGAATATTTTTTGCTTGTGCATTGGGAGGAAAATAAATAATGACAAAATATGAAACAATGTGTGACACATACAAACATAAGCAATTGGTCAATAAGTTTATGAATAAAGTTATCCAGAAATTAGGTGAAAGAGCAATCAATCATGATAATTCAAAACTAGAGGACTTTGAAGCAGATATTTTTGCTCAACATAATTCAAAATTGGCTGGTTGCACCTATGGAAGCGAAGAAGATAAAAAGACTCTTGAAGAACTTAAAGAAGCATTAGATCATCATTATGCAAAAAATAGACATCACCCCCAACATTGGCCTAATGGAATTAAAGATATGGATTTAGTAGATTTAATTGAAATGGTTTGTGATTGGAAAGCATCGTCATTAAGACACAATGATGGAAATATTCTTATTGATATTGATAAAAATCATGATAGATTTGGTTATTCTTGTGATATGGCAGGGATATTTAAGAATACTGTTAAAATGTTTGAGTAGAAAGGAGAATTAAATTGATTAATGAATTTAATCCAAAATTTCAAGATGGAGAAAAAGTATTATTAGATGGTAAAATTGTCACGGTAAATGAATGGGGTTATACACTGAAACAAGCTAGATATACTTATACTATAATTGAAAATCCTGCAACATTTTATTTTGAACATGAATTAAAGAAGTTGTTGGTTTAGAACAAGTCTTTTGTCTTGTTGTATTAAAGAAAGGAGAGTGATTAAATATGAAACCAATATTCAAATGTGATTTCTGTACTATGTTACTCCCAAAAGAAGAAATGGAAATCCATGAAAAAGTTTGTGATTATAATGTGATAAATAAAACTTGTTTGACTTGTAAAAATGCTAGAATGAGAGATGGGAGATTACAATATTGCAGAGTAGGAGAGCAAATGAATGTACAACATGGGTTTATAATTAAGATTTATCCGGTTGTAGGTTGTGATAAGTGGGAATTTGGGATTCCGAATGATATTAAGGGGATTTGAGGTGGATAGAATATGAATTTACTAGGTGGTAGAGCAGGATACAATAATGTAATGTTTGAATCAGAAACTCATACTTCAACAGCAATAAGAAAAGGCAATAATATTATTGTAAATAAAATACTCAAAGATGATAAGCAAAATATTTTAGAGAATTTTCTTTACAGAATACCTTTTGCTAGAGCATATTGGATTATATTAAAATTAATTTTTACAAAATTTGGTTTGTTATTATTGGCACTAAGTCTTATTTATTCTTATGGTCTATACAATTTTGAACCAAGCAGTCTACAAAACAGTAACTATCATAATTTCATTATATTGCCTATTTTTATGTTGTTATTTAATAAATGTAGTAAAACGAAATATTATCATGGAGCAGAACATAAAGTGGTAAATGATTACGAAATAAATGGTAAAGTGTCGATTGAAACATCAATGAATCAAAGTTGTGTAAATGATAATTGTGGAACTAATTTGTATATTGGATTAATTATAATTAGTGGATTATTAGTTTCATTAGTTCATTCTGGAGCAATGTTATTAGGATGGGGAATTACATATGAAGTAATGAGATCTGATAATAGGATTATTAAGTGGTTTGTTAAGCCAATTTATTTTGTAGGAAGTTTATTGCAGAAATATATTTTCACAAAGGAACCAAGTGTGGAACAATTAGAGGTTGCTATTATGGCATTTAAGGGGTTAGAGGAGGAAAATAAATGTTAGGTAAATATCTTAAAGACCTTGGTATATTAGAAGACAATACTCCTCAAGGTTGGAATAAAGATGATTCAAGGCAAGAACGATGGATTAAAGAAAGAGAAATATATGGTTTTGATGAAAAAGAAACTTGGTCAATGGACTTCACATTTAAACTATGGTTATATGAAAGATTATCTATGTACAATGAAAAGGACTGACGAGCAGAAAGAAAAAGTAGAAGATATAGTTAATATATTTGCATTGTGTTTGCCTAGTTTATGGTGGTAAAGTATTAGAATGTAAGGGGGTGATTAGAATGTAGAAATAAAAGTTTTGTTGGACAACGTATATTATCCAAGCTGTGGGGAATAATAATTATCACAAGGTTAAATAAGAAGGAGTGATAATTATTATGCAAAATGTAATAAATAATGTTCAACAACCACAACAATTTAATCGAGGAGAGATATGGTTAGTTGATCTAGGAGAAGGCAAGGGATCTATCCAAGGAAAATTGCGTCCATGCATAATTGTAAGTAATAATATGGCAAATCGCTACAGTCCAGTTGTGCATATATGTCCAATTAGTTCTATCGGCACGAAGTCAAAATTACCAACTCACAAAAGCATAAATAAAAACTCTTCAGGACTATTAAGAGATTCTATTGCTCTCTGTGAACAAGTTATGTTAGTTAACAAAAATGAAGATATATTTTTGAAGAAAGTTGGATATTGTAATTCTGAAACTATGGAACGTATAAATCAAGGTATACTTATTCAATTCTCAATAGGTCAGAAAGATAAGAATATTGTGTATGCATAAATAAAAGGAGAAGGATGTTTATTGAAAAATATAAAGTTATTAACAATTGGCAAAAAGGTGTTGCTAATTGTTAATAACTAAAACCGTAAAAATGAAATGGAATGCAAGTATTAAAAAATATTATGAACAAAGAGATTATATCTTTACAAAAATGGGCAATGAATTCGAAGTGAAAGTAGAGGATTTACCTCATAGTTCACACGCATTAGTCGATATTCAGTGTGATGGTTGCGGAGAAATTATAAAAAATGTCATATGGCGACATTATATAGATTTAAGACATGAGGGTGAAAAATATTATTGTATAAAATGTGCCATAAAACTGTTTGTGAGTGAAAATGGAAGAATTACAAAATTAAAAAATAGTAAATCTTTTTATCAATGGTGTTACGATAATCTCCCTAAAGAATTGGCAGATTGGATATTATCTAGATGGGATGATGCAAAAAATATAAAAAATGGGAAAGTATTAAGCCCTAATGATGTAAGCTTTAGTTCCGCAGGTTTTAATAAAAAAGGTTATTGGTTTAAGTGTTTAGAACATCCAGAACATGAAAGTGAATTAAAAAGTATTAGTAGTTTTACAAATGGACAAAATGGAAGTCTTGATTGCAATATGTGTAATATGGTTGTGACAACTCATCCACATTTAATTAAGTATTTGGTAAATAAAGAAGATGCAAATAAACATTCTTTTGGATCAAATCCAAAAATACCTATGAAATGTCCAGATTGTGGATATGATAAAAATTTAAATTTTAGCACCTTAGTAGTACATGGATTTGCTTGCCCTAGATGTTCCGATGGTGTGAGTTATCCAGAGAAGTTCTTTCTATCTTTTTTAGAACAATTACATCTAAATTTTAAATCTCAATTGAGTAAAATAACTTTTAAATGGTGTGGTGGATACAGATATGATTTTTACATAGAAAAATTAGATAAAATTGTCATTGAAATTCAAGGAATTCAGCATTATGAAGAAATAACAGGTAATTGGAAAGTTTCATTAGCAGAAGTTCAGGAAAATGATTTTGATAAAGAGTGGTTAGCGAGAACAAACAATATTAATAATTACATAATAATCGATTGTAGAAAGTCTGAGTTAGAGTGGATAAAGAATAGCATAATGAGGTCTAGATTGCCCATATTACTTAATTTTAAAGAAAAAGATATAGATTGGTTGAAGTGTCATGAGGCTGGATGTTCAAGTTTAGTTAAAATTTCATGTAATTTATGGAATAGTGGAATTAAAAGGACTGTAGAAATAGCAGATATAATAAAGGTTCATACCTCTACAGTTTCTAGATATTTAAAACAAGGTGTAGAATTGGGGTGGTGTGATTATGATACTAAAGAAGTAATGCAAACAAAAGTTGTTTGTTTAACAACTAATGAAATTTTTAATTCTATAACTGATGCAACAAGTAAGTATAATATAAGGAATAGTGATATTTCATCATGTTGTTTAGGTATACAAAAATCGGCAGGAAAACATCCCGAAACAGGGGAAAAGATGGTTTGGATGTATTACGAAGAATATATTTTTAAAGATAAACAAGAAATAAAGTATATACTACATAGTTCAAGAGATATGAAGATAATATGTTTGACAACAAACAAAGTATTCAATTCTATTGCAAACGCATCAAAAGAATATAATATAAATCGTGTCGGAATTGGAAGATGTTGCAAAAATAAACAAAAAACATGTGGTAAAGATCTTGAGACTGGTGAATTACTTAAATGGATGTATTTAGTAGATTATGAGAATATGATTAAAGATCAAAATAATAAACCTCCGTAGAATACATGATTGTAAATAAATAAATTATTACAAAATAATACAAAGGAGATAATACAATAAATGGTCGAGACACTAATAGCATCGCTCATATTCTCTAAAATATATCTTTACATAAAACTAGGAAAATTCCAAATACATAAAGAATCATACAATATAAAACCAATACTAAAAAGATGGAGTATCTATCCAGTTATATTAATGTCTATATTTTACATCTATCTACAATATACAATAATGAATCAAAATTACTACTTTCTTCAATATCAACACATAATAAAGAATGCTATATTAGGATCATATATGATTCTAGGACTTGATGTTCTATTTAGGCATGAGAAGTATAAAGAGTATATTATCGCTTGTTGTAGTCTCTTGTGTGGATTTGTATTGAATTATATTGTAATGTACTTTAATCATGGGATGATGCCTATTTTCCCAGATGTATCTTATTCAACTGGTTACACTCAGTATGATATGATTATGAATGCTTCTAAGTTTAATGATTTTCATGTTTTAGGTGATCATATGACAAATCTAATATTTTTGTCCGATATATTTGATATATTTGGTATGTCAATTTGGAGTATTGGTGATATTTTAATAAGAATATTTGCTTTTATAATAGTTTACTGTTCAGTCAAAGAAATTAATAAGGTATATATGAATCAATAAATAAAATAATACTTGCGTTACACCTTGTCTTATGGTATACTTATTACAGGTTAAGAAATGAATAAGAAAGAGGTAATACATATGCAAGGTGTAACAAATGCTTTATTGAACATGGTTCTTATATCCTTACCTGAAGAAATATTTGTAACATGTATGACATTAATATTGTTCAAAAGATTTGATTTACTTGACATAAGAATGTGGAGAATAAATATTAAGTGGATTATAATACCTTCATTGCTGATGGCAATGTGTATAAGTATTTTTAAGTATATTATAATTTTGCCTAAATTATTAACATCAATAATCTCATTAATAATATTTTGGTTGGCGATTATTTACATAATAAGAATTACTGAAATAACTCAAGAAAATAAACTAATATTTAAAACCATAGTTTACTCAATGATTACTCTAATAATAGTCAGTTTAATTGAATTAGCTTATATGCCACTAACGTTTTCATTGTTAAAAATTCCTTATGAATATTTTAATCAAAATATTTCTTATATGTTTTTACTAGTAATTCCTTCTAGAATTTTAGAATTCTCAATAATAATATTTTTTATAGTTAAGATGAATGAACAAGTAAATATCAAATTGTACAATTTAGTGTTCAAAAATAAACCATTAACCAATATGATAATTTTTATAATATCTTTCTTAACACTATTTACAATTTATGTTGTGAAATTGATAGGATATAATAATATCTTAAGCACATTGCCAATTTGGGAACAAATATTATCAATAGGATTCATTCTAAGTCTACCAACTATATTTCTTATGGTGTTGTGGTATATGATAAATTGTGTAGTCGGTATAGAAAAACGTATACAGCAAACGCAAGAAAATCTTATTGATTAAGATGATTAAGGCATTTGTTATATAAATAAATTCTTGGAAAGGAGGTGACATTAACATGAAGAAAGTATATATTGTTCTTGCTGGATTAGTATCTATGTTAGCACTATTTACATCAAATATGGCTTCTTGGGCGTTTTCTTATCAACCAAAAGATCCTAAATGTCTAAATAAATAATTTTAATCACTTTTACATATAGGAGAGGACTTCGGTTCTCTCCTATAACCATAATATAAATTAATAGACAATTGAAAATAATTATGTTGACATATCCATACATAATAAGATATAATTATACTATCAGTTAAAGAAAATTATTTTATATCTTATTAAATATGAAAAGGATGTGCATTATTATGTTCAACAAATTATTTGCCAAATCAACTAATACCACCAACACTGAGGTAAATGCCAAAAAGGATTTTAAGAAACTAGCTAGTTTAATTATGCTTGCTAAAGGAACCCATAGGACAATCAATAATTTTGGAGCAGACTGCAAAATTGAAGGAGGGTACATAGAACTTATCGTTCGTGAAAAAATAAATGTTTATCCGAACGTTCAAACCCTCAATGTTTTCGCAAATAATTCAGAAGGTAGGGTTTCGTTGCAGGATCTAAAAATAGCATGTGGATACTCTTTATATGCAAATAATGATTTAGAGCAAATAAAAAATATTCGTGTCAGAAGAGGAGATTTTTGTTTCGCAGACTTTGGTGACAAAGGGATAGATAGTGAAGTAGGCGGCCCAAGAATGGTGCTTGTGGTGCAAAATAATAAGGGGAATGCTTGCTCTAGCAACTCTATTGTCATAGCGATGACAACTAGATCCAAAGCTAAGATGCCGACTCACGTTTTCGCAAGCAGTAAAGAATGTAATATCCCACAGGACTCTATTATATGTTGTGAATTACCAAACACAATATCAAAAAGAAGATTAATAGGAAAGAATGGAGTATTTCAAAAAGTCGCTGAATGTCCTTCAAATATAATGTTGAAAGTTGAAATTGCCCTTATGAAATCTGAGGGTATTTTAGAATTACATGTAAACGAAGAGGAAGCAATAGAGACTTTGAAAAATCTAAATAAAGTTAAACCAATCAGACAGAATATACAAGAAAATAATTATACTAGTGTAGGGCAACAGGTGGCTTATGCATGATAAAAGAAAGGAAGATTAAATAATTTAATGAGTTTTATAGAATTTGTATCAAATCATTCTGCTAAGTGGTTAGCAAAAAAAGTACCTAATGATAAATATCCTACCGTAGAAGATCAGATTGAGGTTTTCACATATGGTTTCATGGTAGTTTGGGGTGCTATTTTTAAGGCTATGTTAATGGTATCTTTAGCATCTATTTTTAGCATAAAGCTTCCTACCCTAATAATCGCCTTGACCTTCAGTAGTTTACGTATCATAGCAGGTGGATACCATTTCGGGGAATATAATAAATGTATAACTTTTTCAACCATTCAGTTCATTGGATCAGCATTATTAATCAAATATACACTCCAATATTGGTCATTTATAGACATGTGGTATTTATTCAATTTCTGTGTTGTAATGACAATGTATATAATTTATCGTTATGTACCTAGAGATACACCAAATAAACCAATCACAGAGCCATTAGAAATCAAAAAATTCAAAAGATGGTCATCATATTATCTATTTATATGGACAATCATAATGACCATCTCCCTACTTTTCAATCTAAAGATTATTGTAATTTCAAGTTGTTTTGGATTATTATTAGAATTATTTAGTATAAGCAGAATAGGGCAAATTGTTTATTCTGCGCTAGATTCAAAAATAAAATAAAAAGGAGTGAACACCCATATGCAATCCATAACAAATGCCATCCTAAACACCATATTTGTTGGCCTCCCTGAACAAATGTTCATTGTAATCATCGCATTATCACTTTTAAAAATTAATGATCTACTAGATATTTTAATGTGGAAACGTAGTCTAACATGGATTATGCTCACAGCATTACCAGTAGCAATAATGGCAAATATCTTCAAGTATATTATCATAGTACCAAAACAAAATTCTATATTATCAATTATGTTTCTAATGATAATCTTAATGGAATACATAGTCATCACAAACAGTTTTGACATAAACATATCATTAATATTTAAAACAGCAATCTATACAGTCGGAAGCTTCGTCATTGTAGGAATAATAGAATACGCATACTGTCCACTTCTATTATCGTTATTAGATAAGCCATATAGTTTTTTTAATGATAATGTCATGTACAATATCTTATGGGCCATTCCAATCAAAATTTTGCATCTATGTATTGTTTCCTTAATTCTAGTTAGAAAAAACAGCAAAGTAAAAATTAATCTATTTAGTTCGGTTATCAGAAATAAATTTATTATTAGTGGTTTGTTGTTAGTATTGTCAACTAGAGTTCTAGTGGTAAATTATATGAACAAATTAGTAGAAAACAATAGCATTATAATTAAATTACAATTTATTGATGAACTAATTGCTATTGTTATAATAACATCTATTCCAGTAATATTTTTAACATGGTTACTAATGGTAATTAATCATTATTTATGCAAAGAAAAAACAGCACAAATGGTTTGTGAAAATGTTGGGAATCAAGATTATGAGAATATGATTAATTAAGGTGAGAGATATGATAATCAAGTGTATAAAATAAATTATTTGACATTATGCAATCAATAATGTTATAATGATATAATCATAAATAATAAAACTAATCAGGCATTCTTCTTGACGTATTGGCATATTATATATTATAATAGCATTGCGTATTATTAACCAATACATAGCAACATAACTTGTTGCTGATATGTCAAAAGGAGGAATAAATATTATGAAACAAGATCGTCAAATTCTTGAGGATATTCTTAATTTAGTCATTGAAGATTATTCAAATGACAATCAAATTCAAGAGCAAGTCATAGGCAAATTATTAGAAAGAGGTATACCGAGGGGCAGAACTACAGGTATATTCACTAAAGCAATTCCTTTGGTTTATGTTGAAGAAATTGAACTATGTTTATTTACAAAATATCTTTATGGATACACTCACCGAACAGAAATAAATCCAGATGAGTTCTTTACAGAGATTGAATTGTCTTCTGCTGATTATTACAAAAAACTTGATAAAGAAAAAGTTAAGTATATTTTACTTCATAATGTCGATCAAATAGATGATAGTCAATGGTTATGTACAAAGGAAACTTATCAAAATATTAATCTTTATATGGGTAATGGACTATTAACATATAATCCAAATACTCAAAGACAACTTTTAAAAAGACGAAGTGGAAACAGAATTGTTGAATCTATTAATATTGACAGCAAAAAGGTATCAGAAATTACAGAGTCAATGATAGATGGTTCTTTTTGCACTAATGCTATTATGTGGAACATTCGCAAAATAAATGGACAAGAAAAGTTTAAGTATGATCTTAAAACTAGAACGTTATTAATTGAACCAGATAATGCGTCTACGTTAGTAGACATAATTGATGGTGCAAATAGAACCTGTGGCATGTTAAAAACTGTTGAAATTAAGAATGACATAGATAGGGTTACATCAATTTATATTCACCACGTTACAGAAGAGCGTGCCAATGAAATAATTCGACAAGAAAGTAAAAGTACACAAATTGAAACTGAATGGGTTGATTTTAAAAATACAGCCAATCCAAATATGGAAGTAGCAAAAGCTATTAATTCTAGACAAAGGGCAAACGAAATGTTTAATCGTATAGCCTTAAATGAAAAGGAATTGATTATTGAAAACAAATTAATGACATTTGATACTTTATCAAAATCCATTGAATTTCTTTATGATCTTAAAGAGGAGCCAGTTATTAGAACCGCACAAGTTGAAAATGATATTGTAGAGTTGTTCAATAATATTATTGGACTCAATTATTCAAAGTTTAAAACAGAATTATCTAATACCAAAGAAAATTCATATCTTGCACATAACAACATGTTTATGGGGTATATTATTTTAGGAGATTTATTAAGACAAGAATATGGTGATGACTGGAAACCTAGATTAGTAAAAGTATTAAACTCTTTAGATTTCGATAAATCAAATAAAATTTGGAAAAAAATTGGAATCGAAAATCATGTAAATTTATCTACATTTAAAAAGATTTCTGATTATTTTAAAGATGTTGTTTATCAACTTCAGAAGGAGGTATCATAATGTCATTAACTATTGAAAGAACTTTATTTAACGAAGAATTGAAAAATCGTTTTCTTGATGAGAAATATCCTAATGAAAGCACTAGAGTGACAAATACCTCTATCTTAAAAAGTGTTAGTAGATTCGAGCATGAAAAAAACAAAGATTTGAGCAAATTTAGTTACGAGGAAGTAAAAGAATTACTAATTGGAATGAAAAAGAAATCTCTTAAATCATTAGGTGTATCTTATACAATTATCATGCAATATCTTGATTGGTGTTTATTTAACAATTACAGTTCAATGAACGTATTGAAATTAGTTGATAAAAAAGAAGATTTACCAAAATATATCCATCAAGTAGCTCAGAGAAATTCCTATATCACTAGAGAACAAATGTATGATTATTGTGACGGATTGTATAATTATGTCGATAAAGCATTAATGGCATCATTATATGAAAATATCAGAGGCAGAACAATAAAAGGACACACCTATGAAGAATTAAGAAATCTAAAAATGAGTGATCTAGACCCTGAATCAAATATAGTTATTATAACTAGAGATCCAGATGACAAAATTAAAAATCCTCGACCAAGACCTATAACTGTAGATCCAAGGACTATGGAAATATTGCGAATGGCTTGCATTGAAGACACTTATCATAAATCAAATGGAGAAGATACCGGAAGATTTGCTATTATGCCTGTTAAAGATACTCCATATATTCTTAGAACACTTGACAGGAAAAGTAGTGACAATGATGAAAAAATTACTGTTGGAAATATAAGTTCGAGATTTAAAAACTTTAGAACTTATACAGGTATTAAATTTTTAAATCCAACTCTTATATTTCAATCCGGTATGCTTGACAGATGTTTACAAAAAGAAATAGAACTTGGTGAATTAAAATCTGAAGATTTTAAGCAATTATTTAAAGACTTAGAATTGGATGAAAGGGGTTGGCAAGGATTAAAAGAAATGTATGAGACTTATAAGCAAACACAAACTAAGTCTACAGTCCCTAAGTGATGGGACTGTAGACCCAATTATATCAGTCTAAACTTAAAATACATGAGAGTATAAAAATAATTAAATCTAATTTAAAATTATTTTGTCGAAAGAATGGTTATATGCATATAATTTTTGTTTTGCAATTGGATGGACAAAGTGGGATAATGTAATTGGGCAAAGGGAGAATATATGTTCCTAAAATATGCTCAGAAAGGAACAAGCATTTGGTTTCACTAAAAAATATAAAGGGGGCAGTTGAATTAATGACAGAATTAGAAGTATTTGTATTAAAAGATAGTAGAGGAAATTTTGTAGGAGTTAACTCAATCTCATATGACAAACAAATTAGGAGATATATATATTCTTATTCTGAAACGCTTTCGAATGGATATTATACATATACAGATGAATTGGATGCCAAAAATGAATTAAATCTTCTCCAAGAAAAGGGAATAAAAATAAAATTTGGGATTGCATTCCATATTGAAAGAGTTAATATGTTAGAAGTTTCAAGAAGTGAAGTTAAACTAGGCATTGTTAAAACTTGCCCATTTAAACACATAGTGATCAATGAAATAGAAATAGATCATCCAGTGGTTGATTCCATAGGAATTAAAAGTATTTTGATGGATTACAGAGCAATGGTAGAAGTGGGGATTTAATCCCCTTTCTCTTAATCTATAAAACCCAAAATAAAACTTGACAGAAAAGAGAAGTTACAAAATGAGAAAACTTAGTATTTTACTTAGTGCTTTTATTATCATAAGTAGTATGGGATCAAATCATATTAATAATTACAAAGGAAGTGATGCTAATGTTTTGAAAGAACTAAGAAAGCAATACATAGTGACTCCTACTAAGAAAGAGATAATTAGCGAAGAAGATAAATCCATATTTAAAGTGACTAGTTATGATTTATCTGTCCAATCATGCACCAAATCAAGAGGAGAAAGTGGTTTTGGTATTACAAAAAATGGTACAAACTTAAAAAATAAGTCATGGGAAAATACTGGTGCTAGATTCATATCAGTTGATACTAGAGTAATTCCATTAAATAAAAAAGTAAAATTGACATTTATAGATCATAAACATAAGAAATATTCAGACAATTATACAACAGTAGATACAGGTTCAGGAATAATTGGAAATAGAGTGGATTTGTTTCTGGGAGATTTTCATAGTAGTAACCCGAGTAAAAAATCAATTGATTTCGGTATTGGATATGCTACAGTAACAATTTTAGAAAATTAGCATAATCATGTGAACAAATTAGTAAAATATAAAAATAAAATTTAAGGAGATGTTTAATATTATGAGAGATTATGTATATGTTCAGTTTGATGGATTCAGAGATAGACTTAGAAAACAAGATGAACTAAAGAAGGAAATGATAAAAAGATTTGGTAAAAATAAACCAGATGATTTCAAGTTTAAAATAACTTTTGATAATTCTTTTGTAATAGTAGAACATATAAATGAACGAGAACTTATTAATCGATAGTGATACATAAAAGAAGACATAAAATATTTTCATAAAACTTTCCAATACACCCTTAATTTATAATTCTTATTCGTATAATCTTATAAAGTATAAATTAATTAGAAAAGAGTGTGGATTTAATGATTATAACAAAAAGTGTAGAGATTACAAGAACAGAGCAAGTCATCGTAGGCGTTATTTGCAACTGTTGCGGTAAACCAGTTGAACAAGATAAATTAGATTCAATTCAGCAACTTAATTTTTCATTTGGTTATAATAGCATATTTGATAATAATAATTCATGGAAAGCGCAAATGTGTGAAATATGTTTAATTAAATTTGTTAAAACATTTAAAATTGTTCCCGAAAATTTTATGATTGATAAATCATTTATATCAAAATACGATAACAACCATGATTTACATCAAGGGGCATTTGAAGTATGGAAAGAAACAAACGAATGGGATTATGACGAAGAAGATCCGTACAATAATTTTTACGATGAGGATTTTTTAGAGTATGAAGAAATTTCAGATGCAATAGAAAATAGGAAACCATTACATACTAATATTTTGAGATTAGTAAAGTAGTCATAATGTAGAGCATAATGTTAATTTTAATAAAAAAAACAAAGGAGAGAAAATAATGAAAGTAAAAATTATCGCAAATGCTCCATCTAGTAGTACTGCCTCAGATATTAGTAAATATATTGGTAAGGTTTATACAGTCGAAGATGATAGAGTATATGATGATGGTTCTATTGGAGTATGTTTTAATGATGAAAATGGATCAGTAAAAGTTTATAAGGGAGAATATCAAATTATCGAAGATATTGATAAAGAATTGCTTAAATTTGTTAGTGAAAATTGTCCAGAAGATGTTTATTATCAAGATATATTGGATTTTATTTTAGAACATAGGATAATATTGGTTGATTTGTTACAGTGAATTGGATATCTAACTGAAAGGGAGAGAAGATAAAATGTATAAAAATAAATGTGATAATTGTGTTAAAAGTAATATCTGCGTAGTAAATGCTAAAGTCGTAGAAGTAAAACAAGAATTACACTCTCAAGCATATAAATTACAATACTCTTTATTAGATGATATGCATTATATTAACAAAGCAGATGTGTACTTTTATGAAGAAACTAAATTTGGTGTCAGAGAATGTAAACATTATCTAGAGAAGAATCCACAATATCTTGATGAGAAAAATAAGAAGGCAGTAGATCAAGCAGAAATAGAAAAAGAAATTGCTACAGCATTCTTTAATGCACTCAAATTATATCCTACTAATGATGGGTTGAATTTTAATATGAGTGTTGAAAGTGAAGAAGGAGATGATGGCACAGAGAAACTAAATAAAATCTGTGAATTTTTAATACCAGTTTTAGGATATGCAAAAGCAGAAATTAGGACTTATGAATATGGTAGAAAGATTTCAGATATTAATCTTACTTTGAAAAAGAATAATTTTGGAGTCTCTATTAATTATCGTTGTTATGGAACCGAATATGGTAAAGGAATTTTAATTGTTAAACAATATTCCAATTCCATATCAAATGATTTTGATAATTATAAAAATTAGAAAGAAGGAGTGAAATAAATGTTAATCAATCAAATTAAATCAGATGCTCTTATCGCACGCAAGGCTCGTAAAATTGATACTGCAACATTATTAACAACCCTATATTCTGAAGCCTCTATGATAGGTAAAAACCTTGGAAATAGACAATCTACAGATGCAGAAGTGTTGCAAGTCATTGAGAAATTTATTAAAAATGCAAATGAGATTCAAACAATTCTTTTGAAAAATAATAAGAATACAAGTAATATTGTTTCTGAGATTTTAGTTTTAAGTAAGTATTTGCCTCAGAAAATGAGTAGAGAGGAGTTAGAAAATGTTGTTAGAGATATTATTGAAGCATTGAAAGATATTAATTCAGAAGTGCAAATGGGCAAAGTTATGTCTGTACTGAAGAACTCCTATGGTGGGACTTATGACGGTAAAATTGCTAGTGAAATTGTAAAGAAGGAGTTGGCAAATTAATTATGATATTAAGCAATGAGGAATTAATCAAATTAAAGGTTTTGATTCTTGGTCAATTAGACGAAGAATATAATGATAATTGTATGGAATGTACTCCAAAAAATCCTTGCTGTAATTTAATTAGTGCATGTAATAAATATGGTTCATTTAATTTTGTAGATGGAGCAATGGAAATGGTTAGAGATTTGTTTGATACTATTGAGAGTTTAAAAGATGATTTATTTAATGCGAGAATTATTGATAATTGCATAAACTGTAAAAACAGTGATAGGAAATTAAAAAGATGCCGTTTAGAAGGGGATGAGGAATTGGAATGTCTTTCAGATAATTATAGTTGGCATATTAGAAGAAAGTAATTGGAACAAAGTTATTAAAATGACTATTTGAAAGGATGAAAAATATGTATAAGAAATTATTAAATAAAGGATTTAAACCTTATTATTATACCAATGCTGATTTCCTAACCTCTACATCGTGCAAAAGTAGATTATTTTACACTTTAAAAGTTAATAACGAAGATTTAATAAATTCTATATTAAATGTATTAAATAAATATAATGATTATTTCAATATTTTATTAGAACCAGATTTAGTGACTTGGATTGAAATTGATGAATTTTTAGAATCATTTTGGTGGTATTTTTATAATACAGATAAAGATAATATTGAAATTACTTCGGAAGAAATGGGGAGAATATTAGAAATATTACCTAGTAAGTTTATCTTTGAACATAAAGATTGGTAGATAAAATCTATGGTTTATTCTAATGGGAATAAGGGAGTAATTATATGATATTAGAGGGGATTGCCATTGGGTTATGTATTGGTATTGGAGGAATGTTTTTATCATCTAAATTTTATCAAGATATTTTAATATTAAAAGCAGAAAGTAAAAATAGAACGCCTGAAAAATTAGGTAAAAAATTCTATTATATTGTCCCAGAAGAAGAATATTTAGATATGGAAATTGCTTGGTTAACTAAAGAAAATGAAATTATCAAAATTTAAGAAAGAAGGAAAATAAAATGTTAGAACAAGTCATTAAAGATGAAATTGAAACTGTAATTCAAGAAAAAGGACTAACTCAAATCATAAAAGACATTGTTCGCAGTAAAATGTCTAATGAAAATATTCAACAAATAATTGAAATGGAAATTGACAAACTATTACCTGAAGCAATATCAGAAAGTGTAAGCTATCAACTTTTAGACAATGGAGCAGTTCATGAAATGGTTTATGAAAAATTAAAAGATATGGTTAAGGATAAGATTTCTGATTGGAAATTATAGAAAGGGGAGAAAATAAATGATATCACTATATCTTGACGATTTGCGCGATTGCCCAGATGGGTTTATATTAGTAAAAACAGTAAGTCAATTAATTTATAAACTTGACGAATTAAAAGAATTAGATCAAGAGGTGAACATTATTAGTTTGGATCACGATTTAGGCGAAAATGAGCCAACTGGATATGATTTTGTAAAATATCTTATTGAATTAGGACAATATAATCCAAATATTTATCCTAAACAAATATTTCTTCATACAGCAGATGGAGTAGGAAGAGACAATATGTTTAAATTGCTTGAAAGATATAAGCCTGATTGGGTTAAGTTACATCGTGGGCCTATGCCTAACAATGATTAATTAAATCATAAAATAAAATCTAGGAAGTGAGTTGAATGAAAAAACCAACAATTATTGCTTTAACAATATTAGGAACTTTATTTGCTACAAATATTTATATGAAATATCACAATCTATCTATACCAAAACCTATACCAGTTGAACAAGTGCAACTAAGAGATTATCAAAAAGATATTGAAAGAACAGCAGAATTAAAGAAGATGCAAGACCCAACTCTAATCCAAAATGAATTAAGAAAAGTAGGTGAAATTACATCATTAAAAGGTAAATACAATTATTTTAGCAAAATAACTAATAAAGATAAATTCTTTGATAAGTTCACTTTAAGAGAAATCACTCTTGACTTCGAATATAATTTTGGAATTGGAATCAACAGTCTTGAATACATAAAAGTTCTGAAAATCGAAGATGGGAAAGTATACATAAGCATCCCAAAGAATCGAGTCCAATTATTATATATTGAACAAAACACTCAAAACTCTAAAATTACAGATGGAAATACAATGTTTCTATTCGATCAATTTAGTCCATCTGACACTCAAATATTATCTATGCAAGCACAGCAAAATGTTGTTAATACAATTGGTAAAGATAGGAAATTGTTTGATGATGCTATGATTAATTTGCAAGAAGATATTGAGGGATTGGTCTTAGGTTTGGGGCATGAGCAGGTTGTGTTTAATATAATTTAAGAGAAAGAGGGATAATATTAATGGAAATAAAATGGAAATTATTATTATTTAAACTAAGTATACAAAGTAAATTATTTAAAGCATTATCAATACTTATTAAATTATTCGGATATGTGGTTGTTGGATTAATATACACAATAATTTTCGGAGGAATATTAGCATTATTTGCTATACCAATTGTATTATTGTTTAAATTAATTTAAATCTGTGGAATAAAAAGACCCTGCCAGAAGGCAAGGTTTGATGTAGGACGAGAACGTTTTAGTTGACGATAGTAATATATCCATAATGTAAATTATTATACAAGAAGAAAGAAGGAAAATTAAATAAAAAACAGAGATATTGTAATTTTATTAGGATTGACAGAAGTTGCTTATCAATGCATAGACCATGGAACAATGTCAGAGGATGATTTTAGAAGTTTCTTTGATGGTTGTGATCTTGACAAAATGGAATTGCAACTTGAAAAATTAGAAGAAAATGTGGCATTAGAAGAATTGAAAATTATGCTTAAAGAATATGGAGATATGATAAGAGAGGAGCAGAAACAATATGAGTAGATTAATTTACACATTTCAACTTAATGAACATCAGCAAGATATTCTATGGAGTGATATCTGCCCATTTTGTTCAGCAAAAATAATAGAAGTTGAGAAGACAGTTGATTTTGCATGTTGGTTTTGTAAATTTTGCGATACTTATTTCAGAATGGAATAATAAATATAATGGAGTGAAAAAATAATGAAATGTATAAAAGAAAACTGCGGTTTATCATATTTTTCAAATAATTGTGGATTCTGTAACATACTCGACGCTTTTGTTTTTGCAGTAGATAGCAATGAATTAAAATGCTCTTTACCAGATAAGATTTCACAAATGGAAAAAGAATTAAATCATTATAAATGTGCTTTAGACAAAGTGATTGTTTATCATGCTAAGAATGATGGAAAGGAAAATTAATAATAATGAAATGTATAGGTGAAACTTGTGGTAGTTACAATACGGACTATTTCTATCCAATTTGCTTAGAAACTACATACAGAATTGATGTAAGTTCTGAGTGTAATCTGCTTGAGAATATTAAAAAATCTAGAGATGATTTAATTAGAAAATGTAAGTTATTTGAAGAAGTTTTTGAAAACAATGTTGAGGATTGGAGCGAATTAATTGATAAAATTAAATCCTTATAATTGGCAAGATGCTGAATTATGGTTTGAAGATGAGGGAGAGGTATTTAAATTTATGAAGAATAATGAAGATATGATTACTCAATATTCTTTGGAAAATGGAATGACGATTAGAGATGGTATTAAGTATTTGTTTAAAGTGAGAGATTAATGATCAATTAAATAATGTATTGTATGGGAAAGGAATGAAGTATTAATATGATTAAACCATTAATTGAATTGATTACTTGTAAATCTGGTGACTGGGAAGTATTGCAGGTAAATCTAGGTGAAGATTTTATACGAGAAGGGCATAGAATTTCTAATGAAGATTGGATTAGATTATTAAAAGAGTTAGGGTATCCAGTTAGTAAGAAGTGTTTATCAGATGAAAATATGGGATATGGTGATTATAACGTGGAAGGGATTGATAATTAAATGATGGAAAATAAATTTCCAATCTACAAATTTTATGCAACTTGGGATCAAGATGATTTTGAAAACAATGGCACAGGATATTCAATTATGTACAAAGATAATCCATCTGCTAGTCAATTAGAAAATGAATTACAAGAGTTTAAACTTGGTATATTAGCAAAACATAATGGAGTTGTATTTAAGAATGCTGAATATAAATTTGTAGAAGATGAAACTTGGTGTTGCAATTGGTTTAATCATTATACTTATAATCAATTTGATACAAATTCGGAAGTTGAAGAAAGTTTTAGAGATTATGTAGATAGGAAGAAACAATTGAATCATAAAAATGGGCACATATTTAATAATATGAATCATGATTCTAAAAAACCTTATTATTGTTTAATGGGAGCAGAGGACTACTATAGATGGAAAATTTGTAGATGTGAACATTGTGTGAAATTGGGTAAGATTACGATTGATCATTGAGATACTAGGAAAGAGAAGTTTTAAAGGATTATAAGTAATAAAGGAGATTTAAAATTATGTGTATTATGCCTACAAAAGAATGGAATAAAATTTGTGAATCTATAAACACAAGATACAAACCAACAATCATAGTAAGTGCATTTCCTGCCTGTGGCAAGTCCTACATGTTCAATAATTATAATGGCAAACCATTTGCAATGTTAGATTCTGATTCGAGTAATTTTAGTTGGATTAAAGATGAAAATGGAGAAAATACAAAAGAAAGAGATCCTAACTTTCCTACAAATTATATCAAACATATTAAGGATAATATTGGCAAAGTAGATGTTATCTTTGTATCAAGTCACGATATTGTGAGAAAAGCATTAAATAAGAATAATATTAATTTCTTCATGGTTTACCCAGATAAGAGCATGAAGGATGAATGGATAAGGCGTTTTAGGGAAAGGGGCAATGATGAAGGATTTATCAAGTTTATAAGTGATAATTGGGATAGTTTTATTGATGAAATTGAGAAGGAAGAGAAATGTTTAAAAGAAAAATTGAGTGTTGATCATTTGTATATTGATAATAAATATATTGCAAGTTGTTTTGATATTAGTATGGGTAATTTATCTAGCAATTGGCGGAATTAAACAATAGGATAAGTTTGTGATTTTATGCCATAAGAAAGGAGATTATATGGATGACTTTGAAAGAATAAAATTCGATGAAGACAAACATATTTATGGTCTTTACAAAACACATAAACTTAAAAATAATCAAACCATAGGAATATATTTTTGGAAACATGAGCAAAGCAAATCTAATGAATATGTAATACTATTAGCAATTGCTAATAAGAAAAAGCATCTCAGGCAATTGATATTAGGTGAAAAAGATATTCTAACCGATCATGAAACTGGTAAATGTGGATTGGAAGGTTTGCTATGGGGCAAGAATCAAATAATTGAGTTTGAGAAATCAGTTTATTGTAAAGATGGAGATTTTATTAGTGTTTATTGGACAGATAATAGACGTAGGGATGTATATGAACACGGATTAAGAAAATTAGGATTTGTGATTGGATATCGGGATGGTAGGAAATGTTTGAGTAAGAAGATTGTTAAGGATTAGTTAGGTATAAATCAATAAATAAAATTATTTGACAGAATATCTCTTTTGTGTTATTATTAAGGTAGTACAAAAGAGATATAAATTTAAGAAAGAAGGATAAATAAATGAATAATGTAGATCGGATTAAAGAATTAGTAACACAACTTAATATCGCCTGTAATGCCTATTATAACCTGAATAAACCAATTATGGAGAATAGAGAATACAATCTACTCTTTGATGAATTAGAGTCCTTAGAACAACAATTAGGAGTAGTTATGAGTGATTCTCCTACTCAAAGAGCTGGATATCCTGTGGTGTCAGATTTGCCAAAAGTTAAACATGAAATCCCACTCTTATCTTTAGGAAAAGTCAAAGAAATTCCTAAACTAGTAAAATGGTTAGGGGATAAACAAGGTGTATTAATGTTAAAAATGGATGGTGGTACTGGGGCTGTACATTATAAAAAGGAATTTAAACAATTAGTTACTAGGGGTGATTCTGAAACAAACATTGGTGAAGATATTTCGCACAACGTACATAGCATAAAAAATATTCCACTAAGCATTGATGACAACGATGATATTATAGTCGTTGGTGAGAATTTCATGAAATATTCTTCATTCAATGAAATTAATTCAAAAATATTAAATCAAGATGATAAATATGCAAATCCAAGGAACTTAGCAAATGGATCTACGGGTTTATTAAATAGCAAAATATGCAAAGAACGCAATATAGAATTTTGTGCATTTAATATTATCAAAGGAAATAAATTCAAAACAAAACAAGAGCAATTAGAGTGGTTGAAATCACAAGGATTCTATGTTGTACAATATTGGATGGTTACAAAAAATAATATTGAAGAAACAATGAATAAAATTATAGAAGATATTCCTATTCTCGATTTTCCAATTGATGGCCTCGTTTTATCGTTTAATGATATAGAATATGGATTGTCTTTAGGGCAAGTGGCTCACCATCCAAAGCATTCTGTTTCTTTTAAATTCGAAGACTCATGGTTTAAGACGAAATATTTATACACAGAATGGAATACAAGTAGGTTCGGTAAAATCATAGGCACTGGAATCTTCCAACCTGTCAATATTGAAGGGTCAGAAGTATCCAGAGCAACAACACATAACTTAAATAGATTTTGGGATTTAAAACTTGGAAAGGATGATGTCATTGAAATAACGAAGAGAAACAAAATTATCCCTGCCATTGAGAATAATATCACCAGAAGTAACACAGAACAATTGCCTACAAAATGTCCTACCTGTGGTGGTGATGTAGAAGTTAAATTGGTTGTAAAAACTCACGACTTGTTTTGTCTTAATCCTGATTGTGAAGCTAAATTAACACAGAAACTTAAACATTTTGTGAGCAAGCAATGTTTTAATATTGGTGATCTTGGTGAAGCAACTTTAGAAATGTTCATTGATAAAGGGTTTATTGAGAATTACATGGACATCTTTAAATTGGAAGAACATAAGAAAGAATTAGTAAAACTTAGTGGATTTGGGGTTAAATCTTTTAACAATTTAATGACTGCTTTAGAAAAATCAAAACAAATAAGTATGACTTCATTGATTGCATCCCTTGGCATAAAAAATGTTGGTTTTGGATCATCAAAGAGACTTACTAAACATTTTAATAATGACATTGATTTATTCTTAAAAGCAACAAAATCATATATGAACTTTGTAAACATTAATGATTTCGGGGATATTACTGCAACTTCAATTTATGAATATTTCCAAAACGAAGAAAATATGAATATGTTTTTGGAGTTGTTGGAATGTGTGAATATTATTAAAGAAGAAAAGAAGGAAGTGGTTAATGTGGATAGCGTACTCAATGGACTCAAACTTTACTGTACAGGAACGTTTGAATCGCATAAGAAGGAAGAACTTAAAAGCATTGTTGAAAGTCTAGGTGGAGAATTCGCAAATGGTTTTAATAAGTCTTTAGATTTTTTAGTAGTAGGGAAATTAAAAGGTTCATCAAAAACTCAGAAGGCGTTAGATGCAGGAATTAAAGTATTACAAGAAGATGAATTTTTAGTTATGATTAACAAACAATAGGAAAATATGTGAGCAATTGATAATAAAATCATGCAAAATTTTGTCAATTGCTCACATATACCTAATATATAAAACAAAAGGAGAATGAGAATAGTTTGGCAAGTTTAAATAATAGAGTTGGAGAAGTAGGATTCAATAAAGAAGGAAAAGAAATGGAAATTGTTGATTATCAAAATTGTGATAATGTAATAGTAAAATTTCTAGTTAGTGGAAATTGCATTCACACGCAATATGGAAACTTTAAGAGAGGAAAAGTAAAAGACGATAATCAAGCAAAAATATTTAAAGATACAAAAATAAAGAATAAGACACCGAAACAACAGAGTATTAAAGTAATAAATACGCATGAGATGTATAAATTAAATCATAGGATTAATAATCAAGGAATAGTAGAAAGAAGATGTACAATATGTGAGAATTGGTTAGAAGAAAATTATGATAATTTCTATATGATAAATAAAAAGAAACCCGAACTGGGATATTCTTCGGGATGTAAAATTTGTCTTACTGCAAAATCAATAGCACACAGACTTTTAAATGTTGAAAGAGCAAGAAAAAGTATTCAAGATCATTATTATAGACATAAAGAAATTTATAATACTAGAGCAAAAGCTTATAATAAAGAACATAAAGATAAAGTAATTAGTGATTATAAGATATGGGTAAAAAACAATCCAGATAAAGTAAGAATATATACAGCCAATCATCGCGACCACGATATTTCAGAAGAAGAATGGCGTAGTTGTTTGAGTATATTTGATTATAGTTGTGCATATTGTAGTATTTCTGAAAAAGATCATCTTGTTATACATGGTCAAGTATTACATAAAGAACATTCCGATCCCGAAGGTTATAATGATTTAAGTAATGCTATTCCTGCTTGTAGACGATGTAATTGTGGCAAACATACAAGCAATATGGAAGAATGGTATAGAAAGCAAGACTATTTCGATAAAGAAATGTTATCATTTATTAGATGGTGGTTGGATGAAGGGCATAAAGAATTTATCGAAGATAAACCTCCTTATAAAGTCAAAAGAAAAAGAATAGAAGGATTGACTACATATTTTTATCAATTATGGTCTGTGGATGAGAAAAGAAATACAATCGAAGTCCTTGCTACTGGTAAAAAGAAAAAGGATTTAGATATACATATTGAGACATTATTTAAAATTATTAAATAAAACTTTTAAATGAAAGGAATGAATCTAAATGAGTTTCTGGATAGACGAAGGACTTATCGGTTCTATATGTAGAAAGTGTGATAATTGGATATTTTATGATTGGTATTTGTGTGAATTTGCTCCTGATGGTAAAAACGATAATGATGCGTTATCTCTTCCAATAATAGAATGTAAAAATTTCAAGCAAAGAAAGGAGTAAAATTAAAATGAGTTTTACACGTACAGAATCTAAATTCTATGTGGTTAGAGTATGGATAGAAGATAATCAAGTTAAATGTGCTTCTGAAGTTTGTACAGAAGATTCTTGCCCAAGATACAATGATTGTGAAAATGGTTTATTAAGCGTTCATAAAGATTAATAAGGAGAGGAGGAATATCTAAAATGGATTCAGAAACTATTTACTCTCAAGAAGATAAACAAAAACTATTTGAAAGATTTCTAAATGCATCTTTTGAACTCAAAGCAGAGTTAATGGAAAAGCTTTTTCAAGATGGAACATATCTTAATAATAAAGAGCAAGAATTTTCACTAGCTTTAAGCGAATGGTATAAGAGTATTTAATTATAGAAAGAAAGGATGATAAAACAATGACAAAAACTGATATCTTACTTTATGGTGCATTACTTGAAAGCGATGTGTATGTTGATGGATATGGATCGACGGATGAGGATACTGAATTATTGCAAAAGGCTTTAAAGAAAATATATGGTATCACAGAAGGATGTTCTAGAGATGTATTAGAAAAAGCAGAAGAGCAGATGAAAAGCGATTTGATGAGCTTAGTTGTAGAGTTTAGAAGTAATATGGTAAAGTATATGGGGTTAGTTAAGAATTAATTGAATGTAAAATATGAAAAGGATGATTATTATGAATAAAAAAGATGTAGAATTAAATGAAATATTACAAACTATTAAAGAATCTATAGATAAAGGATATGAACTTGAAATATCTATAGATTATAATAGTGAATTAAAAGATTTGCCAGATAGTAAATTGTATACATCAGAAGAATTAAATAATATGAATTACATAGGTTTTATTAGTGAAATATATAATCATTTTAGATCAATAGAAAAACAACAATTATATGAATTTAAATCTGATTTAGATCATTATTTTGAGGAAGATATGAGTTTTAATTATAGGCTATGTTCTATGAGACCATTTAAAGGCGATGCAGGATATAAACGAGGAGGTGGTTCTGGAACATTTTCCATGAGGATATTTTTAACTCAAAGAAAATTATTACTACAACAACTCTCAAATCTTTTTACTTTATTTGATACTTACGAAGAAATAGGAAGAAATTTTATTATAAATGAACATCTATTTGGTTTAAATAATATTTCTACTGTTATAAAATATATCAAAAATACTGTATATAAAAATATTATAGGTAAACTAATTGATGAAAAATACTATGATATTGAACAAAGACGCATAACTCTTGAGGAATTAAAAGAATCTGTTGTTCTAAATATTAAAGCAAATAATTATGAGTTAGATGATTTTGAAATAACTATTGATGATGATTATGGAGATTTATATTTTACAATTAATAATAAATATTTGGGGAATATTATTAAACTTATTCAAAGGAAAGAAGTTAAAACAACTTATTATTTGGACATAAATGAAGAGGAAGAAGATTAATTTAAGGAGATTAATTGAAAGGATGATTATTATGAAAGGCGATAAATTTTTAGTAACATATTCTGCAAGAATTAATAATTATGTAATGATTTGCATTGGTGGAGAAAAAGAAAAAGTAAAATTGCAACAGTATATTAAAGCAAGAGGTTCTGACGAAATACTTATGGAAGTTTCTGAAGAAGAATATGAAAGAATTCGTGAAAGTATTAGGGTTCCACACTTCATTTAAAAGGATTATTTTATTTGGCAGAAAGGAGGTAGTAAATGGATTGTGCAAAATGTGAAATAACTGATTTATGTAGGTTACGTCCTTATGCTATTGATGTCGAGCGTAAGATTAAAGATATAAATATGCTTGGTTTACCATTTACTATTACAACTAAGTGTGAGTATTATAGAGATATGGTGTCAAAAGCGGAATTACAGAAACAATTAGAAGAATGTAGATTATCTAAATTACATACATAATCCATCAAATTTAACTTTTATAGGGTGGAGAGAAATATGGATAAAGTTATTAGGTTTAATACTTATTTTAAATACTACAAATTATTAAATAGTAAATATCCATATAAAAAGAGTGGTCAACAAATTATTGACTTACTTAGTAAATTAAATGAATGGGATAATAGAGTTGAAGAATTACCAGTACAAATCAAAAATCGAATAAAAGCAGAACAAGATATTGTAGAAGATTGGAATTGGTAGTGTATATAAAAACAAATAATAAATAAATTAGTGGAGAACTTGCAAGTTGTAGAGCGTGGCTACGCCTCCACTGATCAGGAGGAGAGAATTATGGTAATTTATAAAGCAACTAATATAATAAACAATAAATTATACATAGGTAAAACTATTTATACAATGGATATAAGAAAAAAGAAACATCTTTCTAGTGTAAATACTAAAAAGAAATTAAACTATCATTTCTACAATGCTATTAGAAAATATGGTAAAGAAAATTTTAAATGGGAAGTAATAGATGTAGCAAATACAGAACAAGAGTTAAACGAAAAAGAAAAGTATTGGATTAAAGAACTTAATGCCGTATCTCCAAATGGTTATAATTTAACTTCTGGTGGGGATGGGTGTAGTGGCTATAAACATACAGAAGAAAGCAAAAAGAAAATATCATTAAATAATTATTGGTTAGGCAAAGAAGGTGTTAATAAAGGTAAAAAATTTTCCGATGAACATAAAAAGAAACTAAGTGACTTACATAAAGGTAAACCTAACAATATTGTTTACACACAAGAGTTAATAAATACTCTTAGACAACAAAAATTAGGAAATAAAAATCCTATGTATGGTAAAATACCTATAAGTGCTAAAAAAGTAATAGATATGAATACAAAAGAAATATATAATAGTTTACACGATGCTGGCAAAATAACAGGGGTCAATTGGACAAATATTGGAGATGTATGTAGAGGCAATCGTATTTCTGCTGGTGGACGTGATTGGAATTATATAGACATCAATGGAAATATTGATGAAAAAATTCTTAAAAGAAAGATAAGACATAAAAAAATATATAAAGCTAAAATGACAGAAAAAGGTAAAATTTTATCCAGTTATGTTATTAAAAAACAAGTTATAAACTTAAATACACTTGTAATATACCCATCGATTGCAGATGCAGAAAGATTATGTAATTGTAGCAATATTAGTTTGGTATGTCGTGGAGAAAGGAATATCTCAGGTGGTTATTATTGGATGTATTTAGAAGATTATAACAAGTTAAACAACCCTATAGAGTTAAAGGAATATAAAAGAAATCCAATTAATAAACGAAAAGTTATATGCATAAACACAAATACAGTGTACGACTCCTTATCTGATGCTGGCGAAAAAACCAATACCTCTTTTAAAAATATCAGTTTAGTATGTTTAAATAAAAGAAAGTCTGCAGGGAAGCATCCAATCACCAATGAACCTCTCAAATGGCAATATTACGATGAATACATAAAATCAAACCCTATTCCACTCGAAACAGCGATATAACTATACATAAATAATTTAACATAATGGTATCTACACTTTCCTATCGAGTGTTTATATAAATAAATTCCAAAAAGCATGTCGAGCGACAGCTATAAAAGAAGGAGAGATTTAATATGTTAGAATTTCAAAATACTCATAATATAAAAATGTTTGATAAGTGGTGTACTTTAGAAGAATGTCAATCTGTTTTTGATGCTTTAAAATCACTTGAGGGAATTAAAGATACAAAACATTATCTTGGCGATGTTAAGTGGGTGTTATATCAATACATATGTGATATGAATGTTGGAGATAAAGATTTAGTCAGTATCAGATGTGGAAATTTTGCCCTAAGTAAATTAACTCCTATGGCTGGTATGGTTCATAAAGATGAAAAGAGTTTTTCTTTAAATATTAATGGTGAGTCGGTGGCTGTATGTCATGTGCCAACATTAAATAAAAAGCAATTGATCATTTCTAATACTCATCAATTTATATCAAATGAATCAGATAAAATTGTGCATCCAGATGACATTGTTCTGTATTTCGCTTAATAGATAGGCATAAATAATTAATCCAAGCCTACTGAGATAGGCGGTAGGCTTGGATAACAGAAAATAACAAAACACGATGAAATTATGGATTTATGATAAAATAAAGGGGATAAACAAATGAGTGAAGTAAGAGTTTATAAACATGAGGTATTTGAATTTCTTAATTCTATTGGACGATTAGATGCAATTATACCAGAAGAAGAAATGAATGAGATACATAAATACAATTATCAAATTTCAGGAAATATTGGGCAATCAATAAGTATCTTAAAAGGGGCAACAATTATTAAAACTTTACGATTAGAAGATTTGATGTTTGATAATTTATCTTTTAGTATAGTCCCTAATGGTTGTGTAAGATAAAATAAAAGGAGATGAATTAAATTAATGTTTAGTTCTTCAGAATGTTTTTGGGCAGAAGAGTATCAATATACACAACAAGAATGGGATGATAGAAAAGCAAAATGGAATGGGTATGAATATATTAGATGCCTTATTCCAGAGACGGGATTGTATGGATACTATTGTGGGCAAGGAGATCATAGGTGGGCATGGGTTAGAAAAGATATTTATGATAAAGGGTTCAAATAAAAACCAAATCAAAAGAACAATTCATGCTAAATTAGAAAGGAAGTATTAAATGCCTAAAGAAGTTTTTAAGTGTGAGAAATGTGGAGTTGAATTTGAAGAGAGATATGATTGTGTAAGTCATGAGTCAGAATGTATTAATGAACAAGATATTATTAATTTAAATTATAAAGAAGCTCTATCTAAATTAAAACAGACACACAACTTAAATATATCCCAAAGTTACGCTAATATAAGAGTAGAAGATTGTGATGGTTGGATAAGTAAATTTATTCAAATTGGATTGCAAGGTAGTTTACCTAATGGACATATTATTGAAGATGATGATCCTTATTTTAGTGTGGATTCGGAAGAAGATTATTCCGTAAATACTTTTTATAATTACATCGAAAGTAAATTAATATTGCCATATTTAAATACTTTTTATGAAGGTGAATTGCGTACTAAATATTCAGATTGGGGTAGAGATAGGTATATAGTAGACAATCTTGAAATGGATGAAATATGTAGAAGATTTTACGGCAAGAAAATAAGAATTGAAGTTGTTAATTAGTTTGAAATTGCATATTTAATTGAATGAAGGGAGGTGATATATTTAATGGATGCATTTAAATTTGTCAATATCACTAGAAAATATAAGAAATGTCCGAATTGCGGAAGCAGTTGGAAAGACACAAAATTACAAGTAAGTGTAAAAGATGAAATTGTAACAATTAGTTGTGAATGTGGTTTCTTAAAATTGGTTGATGAAAATAATAATGAAATAAAGGAGTGACAAACTAAAATTGAATACTACAATATTTTTGCCTAAAACAATTAAAGTAGGTTATCAAACACGTTCTGATACATATACAGGTCAACTAGCTTATGTTATTTACATTGATCAAAAAGGTAAATTAAGAAAAGAAGCATCTTGGAATAGTTGGAGGGATAATAAAATTGAACCACAAGAATTCACCAATGAACCAACTAGTGGATTTGTATTAAATAAGAAAGTAGGCGACTATTCAAGCCATTGGAGTCATAGACAGGCGTATGTAAGGGTATACGATCCTCGTAATTTTGAGTTCGAAGTCACAATAGAGAACTTACTCTATATTCTTGAAAATGCTAGTTCTATCAAAGGTAAGGGTTTGGAAGGTGAATTTGTCTATGGTTGGGATGGCAAGGATTTATTGTTAATGCCAGTAGATTCACCTGACTATAAAGAGATTACTGAATATAGTGAAATGATTCTTAAAAATAGTTATGTTAAGGCAAAAGAATTAATCTTAGGTGCTACATATAAAACTAAATCAAATGAAGAATGGGTTTATATGGGCAGATTCGATTATCATACCACTGAATATGATAGTATTCCCGAAGGAAGAACTAATTGGGGAGGTGTGAGTTATAAAAGTGTAAAGAAAGATGTTAATAAAGGTAAACATCATTTCTTTGCTAGGGAAACCAAAGATTATCGAGATGAATCATATTTAAGCATCTTAACTATCAAATCACTAGGAGAAAGGTTTATAGATACTATTTCAACTAATTGTGTAGAAAATTACGCAGAGTTATTTGAGAAACTTGAATGTAAAACTGAATATTCTCCATATGATAAAAGCAAAGATGAATATATTCAATACACTTTTGAGGAATTTATCGAATATGTTAATAGTCTTGATTTAGACGAGAACTGGCGTACTCTTAATATTAAATCACAAAAAGATTTTGAAGAAGTAATTGCAGAAATTAGATTTGATAAAGAATATAACTTATATTATTTAAGAGGAGATTATGTAAGATCAACAAATTCTTATGTTCATAATAATATAGGTACTATTGAAGATGTATTTAAAAAATATAATCCTGTTTATAAAAATGAGTATTTAGAAAATGGAAAAATTTATAGGATGGTGAAATAAAATGAAAACTGAAACAAATGATCTTAAAATTATGGAACTCAAAAAACAAATTGAGGGTAAGAAAATCAAATTAGGAAAGTCTCAGAAATTTAATCCAATTACTAATTGTTCAATTGAACTAGACAGCATAAGAGTTAATATTCAAGTCCTTAATAAAGAGCAATTAACTTATCTATTAGTAAAACTAAATTCATATGCTAAATCTGCAAAAGAATTAGAAATTGATTTTGTTATTTCAGGGTATCATGTTATGGAATGGATTACTGATATTAAGTCAAAATTAGATTTTGTAAGTCGTAAAGAAGAAGAAAATAAGTTGAAAGTTATGGAATCTAAATTACATCAATTACTTTCTAATGAGAAGAAAGTTGAACTTGAGATTGATGAGATTATGAAAAATTTGTAATAGAATAAGGGGTGTAACAACCCCTTCAATGATACAACTTATCTTATGAAAGGAGAATCAAAATGAGCGATCCAAATGATTTTCAATGTGATATTTGTGGCAATACATTAACTTCAGAATCTTGTTTTTGTGAAAACTGTAAAGTGTGGTTATGTAATGGTTGTGCATTTGAAGATAAATGTGAAGAAAGACAAGGATGAAATAATATTTTATTTAGGAAGGAAGAAATAATATGATAAATAAACAAATTATTAATTTAACTAATGTGCTAAGAACTAAAAGAAATGAAATTCAAATAATTAATGAGGAAATTAAAGAAATTGAACAAGCCATAGAAACTATTAATAAATTTAGTCTGACAAACGATAAACCATCTTTACTAATCGCAATTAGAGATTGTTCAGGGTCTATGGGAACATGGGAAAGAAAAATATCTTCTGAAATTTATAATCAGATATTTGATATTTTATCAGTAAGTTATAAAAATTTAGATGTTTGTTATATTTTACATAATACTGAGGCTTTTGTAGTTAATAAATTAGCAGATTTTAGTGATGGACAAGAAACTGGTGGAACTAGGTGTTCTCCTGCTTATCAAAAAGCATTAGAAATTATTGATATTATTGATAATAAAGATTTAGATATCTATATTCTACATTTAACAGATGGTGATAATATCGGTTCAGACAATAAAAAATCTTTGGATTTAGTAAACGAACTTGCCAATAAATCAAAAATGATTATGTATGGCGAAATTCTTAGAGTATACTATTCATCGACTTTAGCAAATGTTTTAAAAGTAAATCCAAGTATAAGTATATTTACAATTAGGGAAGAAAAAGAAATTAATTCGAAAGTTCAGGGGTTATTCGAATAGAAAGGAGAAAATTAATATGAATTCATTACATAAAAGAATCGAAGAACTTGAAAATATTTATTAGAATTAGAAGAGTTTGAAGCAAAAATATTAATGGATGATAAATGTTGGAATGGCAATGGACTTATTGTATTAGGACAAGAATATTCTAATGAAATATTGGAGCTACAAGAGAAAAGAAATAAATTATTAGGAAAATGAAGGGAAGGTAATAATGAAAGTAACTAAATATAATGGTAAAGGTGCAGTGTGGTATAAACATAAAGAACTAGACAAAGAAGGAAAAATGATTTCTATATCTAATACAGGTAGAAAAGAGCCAGATTATTTTAAAGTAATTAGAAAGGAATTTAGTGATTTAGATCCATATAGAAGTGAACCAGAAGAAGTTGAAGATTTCATTTACTATCTTAATAAAGAAGTAGACTTAGAGGAAAGTGCTTATGATTTTGATATGCCTTTACCTGATAGTACAAAAGAATATTTTATAATCTTCAATGATAAGATTTGGCTTTATATAATTATCTCAGATGAATATATGGGAGGTGGAGATTCTTCGACCTATGCACACATTAATAGTATTTTAGTTCCAGAAAATACACCAATTGAAGAAGTCAAAGAAGTTAGAGATTGGTTGGTTAAGGGTGGATTTAAGATGTTGAGATAACCCCAAGAAACGAATCTTTCATAGGATAATAAGGAGGGAGGTGTAAAATATGTTCTTTAATCCTTTCCCTTGGTGGTTTATAATTTTAGTAGTTATTCCTGCTCAGATATTCTATTTTATAACTTATTTACCTTATTATCCATTGAAGATCATTGGATTAGGAAAATGGTATAAAAAAGGACATTATTTTGTATTATCACATATTGAACAATTCATATTACAACCAAAAAATTATTGCAAACATATTAAACAAATTAATATTCAGATTATTAAAGATTGTAATCGATATAAAGAAAAATAAATTGGGCTTAAAATTAACCATTGAATTGATTATAAAAATAAAAGGAGAGAGAGCGTTATGAGAAATATATTAAACGCAATATTAACATTTTTAGTGTTCTGGGTTGGTAACGAGTATTTTAAAGAATATATATCTATCTCTGATACAAAAACTATGATTATTGCAACTTTGCTTATGGTCGCTATAGGATATTTGTTTAGTTTACTTATGATTGCCTCTGTTTTAACAATCCCTTTAGGGATAGGGTGTTTAACTACTATAATTCTATTTTTTGTGGCAATTGTATTAACTCCAGTGAAACTGTGGTTGCTTGATAATTATTTGTTAGGATTTTATATTAATGGATTCTGGACATATGTAGTATTAACCGCAATATTGAGTATATTTACAATTAAGGTTAAATCAAATGTAAAAAGCAATCCTAGCAACAACTAAATTTATGGAAAGATTCAATATTTATCAGATTGTTTTCATAAATTTGCAAGGTAGACATTAGATTTAGAAGATACTGAATAATAAATGAAGGGATTGATGGTATGTATAAAATATATAATGCAATAAAAGAAAAAATGCTTTCTCAAGGAATTAGCGAAGATGAAATAAATTCATTTATGGAAGAAAGAAAGTTTACAATCTCATTTGGAGATCAAAATGTTATGGTGAATAAAGATGGAAAATTTCAATGGGTAAAAAAGAACGGCATGTCTCTAACTCTTGAAATGAAATAAGAACAAATGAAAGAGGGGTTTAATTAAATAGTCCCTCGAAAAACTGATTTGAAAGGATGTTATTATGAAAATAATTGTTAAAGGTAAAAATATAAAATTAAATTATAAATTTTGCGTAGTTAATTATTGGTATTTTAGTCGTATTAATTTTGATTCTTATGAAGTTCGTCAAATTAAACATAAGATTGAAATGTTAAGATGGGGAGATATTATTTCAAATGAAGAAATCACATATGAAACATATTTTGAATTAAAGGATCTAGATTACAGATTAAATATTGGGGAGAAATTTAATGGTAATATAGTTGAATCAGTAGAGGGTACTGATGATGGAAATATTATCTATTATACCGATAAAGTTTTAAAATTAGATGATAATATAGAAGAAAAAAATAAAATCAAAAAAGATATAGACGATCAAATTGAAGAACTACAACGAGAACTTGAAAGAGTAGAGTTGAGGATTCAAATAGAAGAATTAAGGAATTGTAATAAAAGCTTAAATACTAAAACTGAAACGAAAAAGTGGTATAAATTTTGGCAATAAAAAAAGAATTTCAAACCATTTGAAAGGATAAATATATGGAAATAACTTCAATTAAAAACAAACCCACTGGAAATGATGTCTGTCCTCAATACCTACATAAGAAATTAGATATGGCAAAAACCGAATTAACATTAGATAATCCATTACTAATCGTATATGAAGGTGGGTCATTTTTCAGTCATGAAAATATCATTGATGTGGAACATTGGCTTGATCTAGATATTATTGTAGTTGAGACAACAAATAAAGTATGGATAATATCCTAGCAAAGAGGAGGATTAAATAATGTTTAAAATAATTTGTAGCACATGCGGAAATGAAGTAAATCTAATTAGGCCAATAGACAAAGAAGAGCGTTCATATAGCGAAAGTGATGGTTGGTATGTCTCAGAAGATAATTTAGGAAGTTTTGATATTCTTGGTGAACATGATCAAATTTGGATAACTTGTAATAGTTGCGATGCAAAGGTTTGGATGTTTACATAATACACTAGAACTCATATTTTATGTCCAATTAAGAAAGGGATGAAAGTCATTGTTGTTATCGACTATTAATAATAATTTAAAATACATCTGGGATGATGAATATATCGAAGAAGATTATGGAGTGCATGAAATAAAAGAAATTACAGAAATAATTCAATATTATATTGATAGTAAACTATTTACCAACGAAGAAATTGCTACTTTATTACGTGCAGAGTTTATATTGGCTTTTAATGAAGATTGCATTAATCATGATTGTTTAATTTTTGAGAGAATTATAAATGAATATTACAATAGGATGTTGTAAGCAAGTGATAAGATTAGTGTGGATTGGCTGAATCAATTATAAGATCCTAGCAAACCACTGTTTTATAGGATAGGAAGGAGATAAAGTATGGCATTATTCACCAAACAACCAATGTTTTGTTGTATCTGTGGAATCAATTTTAAATACGATTTTAATTACAGAGGCGTTCCTGTCTGTTGTGTAGAATGTTGGGATGAATATCAAAGAAGGAAATCTTTGAGTATTTTAGGTAAGGAATATTATTTGAATCCACAATAAAAATGCTATTTGGAGGGAGCAGTTACAAATGTCAAAACTATTAAAACTAGAATTAACTAAAGATGAAATGATATTTATAAGGAATGGTTTAGGGTACTTAGAGACATTAACTATGAGGCATCCTAAAATGCATGAAAAACTGATACGCAAATTTGATGATATTATTAAAACGAAAGAGGTAGAGTAAGTGTCTATTTTATCTAGTTTAAATTTTCATCCATTACAAAGAAAACGCATAGATTTAGAATCATGGCGAAGACAACAACGAGAAAAGTTAGAATCTGATTTTAAACAGCAACTTAAAGATATTCAAAGTCAATGTACCCATCAATGGGAAGATGGAAAAAGTGCTATAGATTATACTTCACCACCATTCAGCGATATATATTGTGTAATATGCAATAAGTTTGATTTCGGTAATTAACATACCATAAATCACAATATTGAAAGGAATGATATTAAATATGAAGAGCAAACTAGTATTATTGGATGTAATAGAAAGTCATATCATATCTATTTTTGGCAATGAAAAAGATGAATGTGACATCCCCTACAAAGAGGTATACACTCATGAATTGAGCAGAATTGCAAAAGATACACAAGAATATTACATCAACTCAAAATACTACACTAGAGATGAGATCATTACTCTTTTACGCTCAGAATTCATTGAATGCTTCGGAGGGGATTGTATAGATCATAATAGAGCAATATTTGAAAGAATAATATATAGATATTATGATGCAATTAAAATAGCTTAGAATCCAAATATGATAGGAAATTAAAAGGAGTATTTATAATTGACAAGAGAAGAAAGAAATCAATTTAATTATAATAAGCGTCATAAAATGATTGATGAAATTGAATATAAACAATGTACTAAATGCGAACAGTGGTTTCCCATGAATTTAGATAATTTCTATGAATGGAATCAAAGTAGTGATAATTTAAGTTCCAGATGTAAATTATGTAATATTAAAGATGTACAGAAAAGATATTTTAATACAGACAAGGAAGTACGAAGAGTAAAAAGAAAAAACACATATCACACAAACAAAAAAGATAAAGAATGTACTAAAAAACATTCTAAAATAAGAAGATTAAAAGGTAAACATGCAGAATGGTTGAAAAGCGAAGTGGGAAAAGAAAAATCAAAGATATATACCGAGAAACGAAAAGAAAAGATGCATTATATTAGTGAAAAAGAATGGAGGTTGTGCAAGAACTATTTCAACAATTGTTGTGCTTTCTGTGGACTTTCAATTGAAAAACATTTTAAAAAATATCGTGGGATAGTGAGACCTCATGATTTACATAGAGAACATGCAGATGATAAAGGATCTAATGGGTTAGACAATTGTATACCATCTTGTAATAGTTGTAATAGTTCTAAACATTCTTCTACTATAGAAGAATGGTATACTCATGATAACCCAGTATTTTCTCAGGAACGGTTAGATAAGTTTAATAAATGGTTAAAAGAAGATTATAAATTATACATAGAAGAAAATCCTCTATATAGAATCCTAAGAAAGAAAAATGAAGATGGAAAAACGTATCATCATGAATTATGGAGTATGGACAAACAATATAAATTAATACATATACTTGCACAAGGGAACAAAAGGAAAGATTTAGAACAAGATATCCAAAAATATTTATTATCTCTTAATACTTCACAATTATAAAATAATAATTGTTGACATTAACAATCAAGCAGTGTATAATGATTGTAATGGGTGGCAGAGCAAGATGTCGTTACAATAAATAAATTCACAGTATAGCATAGTCGGAAAATGCATCCCCATAGTCAGGGAAGATCGATGGTTCAAATCCATTAATTGTGAAAAGATTGGTGAGTAATGAAAAGATAATTAAAAAAGCATAACTGGAATTTTAACAGTGTAAATGCGGTTGTAGATGATTTTTTGGAACTTTTTCAGGCTACAACAGTTATCCGTGTGGGTGAGAGACCCATGCCTCATGATTAATTTTGCATAGTTCGTTAGTGTAAAAATAATAATAATCCAAACAAAGATTTCTTTCATAGACTTTAGGAAGGAGGATGTACGTTATGAAAGGTTATTCAATAAACGATCCAATTGTTAAAGAATTGGCAAAAGAGTATAAATTAACCGTAGAAATTGCACAAGCGTCTATGAACGATATGTTAAAGTGCGATGAAGTAAGTTCAATGACTTGTAAAGATTGTAATAAAAATAATTGTGAAGAATTATGTACTTTGTGGCATAAAAATTATAATGAATTTGTTTTAGAATAGAAAGTCGATTTGAACGGAATTTAAAATAAGAAGGAGAGATTTAATAAATGGATTACGATGAATATGAAAATTATTATGAACCAAGTGAGGTAGATCAATTAGTTGAGGAATTTAGAGATAAATGTAGAGAGCATTTATTGCCAAATATTCGTGAAGAAATTGAAAGACTCAATAAAGAAAATCTTGAACTCAAACAGAAAAATAATGAATATAGTAAAAGAGAATCAGAAATAAACAATAAAGAAAGAGATTTAAAGTATAAAACAGATAATCTTAAAAGAGAAGTCGAAAAAGAATTTTATGAAAGCAACATAGGTGATACTTTAAAAGATTACATAGAAAAATCAGAAGTATGGTTCGCTGATAGCAAAGGGTTCCGTCAAGATAAGTGTTCTCTATGCAATGGTAAACGTAAATTAGTTGCCAATTTTCCAAATGGTAAAACAACAGAAACAAACTGTGATTGTAGCAATTTGATACATAAATTTGTCCCAGAGGCATCAGAGTTATCTCTAATTAAATTTAATAAAAGAGATAGTCGATATCAATCAGAAAGAAAATTTTATATATCAAAAACTTATATCCCATCAAAAGAATCTAGTTATAGAGATGATTATAGTTATAATGAATTTAAACTTTGTCAGATAGTAAATGAATTTAACGAAGATATTAAGCTATTACATGAAGAAAAAGAGTATAATACAAAAATTGGATTTATAATTAAAGAAGAATGCAAAAAGTATTGTGATTGGTTGAATAGCACGAAAAATTAGATTTATGGGACGAACGATAAATTAAATGAAAGAAGGAATTAATATGGAAATATTTACTATTGAAAACACTGGGATAAATTTATGGATGGCGAATTTTATGTAAGTTGTGAAACTGAGAATCTTGCAAATGAATTTTTAAAATATTGTTATGACCAAGGATTAGAATGGAGTTCTGGAGAAAGTTTAGTAAAAGTAAATTGTTGGGACAATAGTTATGACTCTATTGGATATAAATATGTTAGTAAGAATAATTATGGCATGGTACAACAAGTAGAGTCAAAAACAAGTATAGAATTTACTGGATTTGATACATATAATCACATTCAAAAACCTAAACCACCATTAGGAGTTATGCCAAAAGACATTTATGAATTTAAAAGAGTTCAAGATTTATGCAGAGCATTGTACGAAAGAAGTATTTTTGAAGAAGTAGATTATGAACTTATGATTAAGTGGAGCGATGAGTTGAATGATAGGTTGTATGGTTTAAAGGGAGGTAAATAAATGAAATATCAAGACGAATTAGTTAAAATATACGATGAATGTATAATAGAAATTGTAGGAGATATTCCACTAGATGAAGATGATAAATTAGATTTTGAACTATTAAGGGAAACAATGATTGCAGAAATATCTAAAGATGGTGTGTCTAAAGAAGATGAAGAATTTTTATTAAATAATTTAGATTTACATAAACGTCTTATTAAAGCATCTATAATGGGAGAAGAAAGAGAATTAAAAACTGTTTTAGTAGAAATGCTTAAACTCAAAAGACAAAAATAACTTCCCTCGAAAATTCCATTTTATCCTGTAAGTAAAATTTAAGGAGGTAAATAATATTGAATTGTGTAATATGTGATAAAGAAATTGAAGAAAGTTGTTATAGTCATAAAGTAATTTGCGGTGATAAATGTTTTTACATTGATTTTTGGAATGATAAGGTGAAAATTAAAGATGACAAACAAACTGTAAGAATTGACGGAAAACACTATCATATTGGAGAAGAAAATAGCAAAAGTTCATTCAGGGGCTTTGGTGGAGATAAATGCATTATTAAATTCTTCGATGGGAGAGAAATTGTTTCTACTAACCTTTGGCATAATGGTGAAATTCCAGATGATTTTAAGGTGTTATTACCAGACAATGCCGAATTTGTAAAGGAGAGAATAATTAAATGAATATTGAATTTAATCTTTTCAAACTAAAGAAAGATAGTAAAACATATCAGCAATGGTCAAAGAAAGATTATATGCAAAAAGAATTAAATTGTGACATTATCATTGTTGGAGAAGAAAAATTAGGTGATACATTATACCTTAGAGGATCTACGGTTGGCGATAAAGGATTATGTTTAATTGGTGGATTAATGTTAGATGAAAGTGGTTATTTAATAGCAGAAGAAGATTTAGAATACACATCTTGTTCATCGGAGTTTAACATTCATAAGAAGTATCTAAATGTGAGAATTATCGAAGATATTCAGAGAATTAATGAGAGATTAGTAGGGTAGGGAGAGTGATAATTAAATGGAATGTCCATACTGTGGATCAGAATTAATACAAAGTGATACATATGGGAAAACTAGATACTCAGAGCATTATTGGATTCATCCAAGAAGTTGGATCGAAAGAACAGGTGATATTTATTACTGTCCTAATCGTGAAGGATTTGAAGAGTTAGAAGAATCGTTAGGGTATGCGAATAAGAATAATATTGATTATAAATCTTCGGAAGAAATTGTTTGTGAGAGTAATGTATTTAATGGATTCTTTTATACGGACAAAAATGATAATTTACATGAAGGGTATCCATGTTAATTAAAAGGAGGAGTGCTTGTAATGGAAATATTAAATCTACACGATCACGTATATGACACTTACACCAACAAAGTAAAAGGAAATAAATATCTTACATATGAGATGGTTCAGAAGAAATTAACTCGTAATTATCACTTATCAAAGAAAGTAAAACTTGGTTCACAAGAATTATGTTTATACGGGTGTCTAACATTTCTAGTAGGAGAAAATTGTGTTTTATGGATTAAAAACTACATAGGAACAGATACCTCTTGGTTTACTAAGGATATGAAGAAATATGAGAAATTAAATGAGCAATTAGGAATTGACAACAATGCAAAAGAATTTAAATTTGACTAAATACTAAAATAAATATATAATAAAGGGAGGAAGTAAACAATTGAATAATATGAACAAAATTATGATGCTTAAAACAAATAGTCCTGCGATACATAAATTAGGTAATATTGGTCGCAATATTGATGATAAGATTAGAATCCATTCTGAAGATGATACATATTACATCGGAAACTTTGAAGAAGGTTATGGATTTATTGATGTTAAATTTAAGAAATCAGATTGCAGACCATTAACCCCTAAAGAACGTGAAAATATTAATGGTAGCTGGTACGGTATTAATGGTAATCCTTTATATAAAATTTATGTAGATGATGAAGGCAATATTATCAATGGGAAAGTTTTGACAATCAAAGGTGTTATCACTAAAGTTACTGATTCATTAGGAAATGATAAACATAGTAATTTTATCAATTTATCAGTTAAGTTTGGCGAAGATATATTAATTGGTAGAAGTATAGTTATGTTAACTGGTAAAGGGCCAATTACTACATCCAGAGTGACTAATATAGATATTATTGGTTCAGAATATATAATTTATACTAAGAATAGTATTTATTATATTGAGGTGGCTAATAGCTGAAAAGATCATTGTATATCTTAAGAATGAAGCAGATAAAGAAGTAGCGAGAAAAACTAAAGCAAAAGAACAGGATATATTAGGATACATAATTGGTAGCGTATATAAAGCAAAAAAGAGAAGAAGAAAATATATAGGGAGGTGAATGATATATGAGTATGAGTAAATTTGAGTATAAATTAACTTTTGAATCTGATGCAGAATATATCCCTGATATTTTAGAGAAAATTACTAAAACAATAAGGAAAGAATTATTAGATAAAATAATAAATCCTTTGCCAACGATAACTATTCTAGACAAATAAATGATTTTTCTAGAGATTAGAAAGGAATTGATTAAAAATGAATACTCTAATTAGAACCAAGAATGAAGAAGGATTGTACTTTGATATTCTAGACATAGGGAAAAGCATTGAAGTTGATCATATGATATATTTTAAGGGCGATAACTTCAAAATTAAGGAAATTAATTATTTAAATGAACCATTGATTATTTTAGATGAAGATAAATTTAAAATTGTATTTAGAGAGATTATTTTATGATAATATCCGTCAAAATTAAGAATTGGTGTGGAAAGATGTGGGTGGTTTTAATATGAGAAAATTTACCTATATAATATTGCCAATTATTTTATCAATTGGTTTAACTGGTTGTGGTGGTAAGGGTACAAATGTAACTAGAGTAAATAAATATGATGGAGTTAAGGTCGTATTTACAGAAGGTATAGCTAATCAATATGCTAATTATAGTTGGTTGCTCAGAGACTATGACTTTACAGAAAAAGGAATTGAAGAGATAGTCAAACTTAATCCTAAAGATGGAGACAGAGTAAAGGTAAATACTGTAGGATTTTTCAATTCGAAGATTGACCATATTGAATTAGTGCCATAAATAAAAAAAAGGAAAGGAGTTAAATTAAATGAAAAAGTTTGTAGTCGAAATGGCAGTTGGTTATTGTGCTAGTTTAGTGGTTGAAGCATTTGATGAAGTAACTGCCATTCAAAAGGCAAAAGAAATGGTATTAGATAATGCTACTGATTATTACGATGGTAATTTAGAAATTGAGCAAATTAATTATGTTGCGGAAGTAAAATAAGAAATTAAAAGAAGGAGTAATATAAAATGAAAAATAAAAAAATATTTGCAACTGCATTATGTACAGTTTTGTTATCAGTTACACTTACTGGTTGTGGTCAAACCCAAGCAGAAAAAGTATCTTACAATTTATCATTAGAAGCTGATAATTTTAATGTTGTACGTCAACTTACGGTAATTGATTGTATCACAGGTGATGTATTATTTCAGATGACAGGAAGAATATCAATTAATGCTGATAGAGAAGATAATCAACTTGAAGTAACAGTAGAAGATGAGAATGGTGGTTATCAAAAACACTTTATTGGTTTATCAGACAATGTAACCTATGTTGTTGAACAATTAAGAAGTAAAAATGTTGATAAATATAAATACACATTGAATTATAATCCTAAGATGTGGATTCCAATTACTGTGGATAAGATTGATTAGTAAACGAAATGTCCGTTTTATATGAGCAGAAGAAATAATAGGAGGTAAACTAAATGGCAATAATAGGTGGGTTATTATTGTTTGGAATGATAGCAATAGCAACAACATTAATATTCTTTATATTTACTTGGATAGACGATGGATTTCTTGAGAGTGTTAAAACATTACTTATTGGTTTAATAATTTCTGCTATATTTATCGTTCCATCTATATATCTAATAAAACATGCAGATGAATTATCTAAAACCCCAAAAGAATATATTATATTAAGTGAATCAAAAATAATTGCACTTAAAGATAATTCAAATATTAGTGGATCGTTTTCTGGATCGATATTTATAAGTAGCGGATATATTGAACAACAAATGTATTACTTTTACATGTATGAAACTGATAAAGGTAAAATGATGGGTAAAGTGGTATCGGATAAAACATATGTAGTTGAGACGAATGAAAAGTCGCCATCAATTATATGCAAACAAGAGAAATATAAAGACGAGAGAGCAAATTATTGGTTAGAACCAAGCGCAATAGAGTATTACATCTATGTACCAAAAGGAACTATAGATACTACGTATAAAATAAACTTACAATAAGATTGATTCATTTAATAATAAAGGAGAATGATAAATATGTATGGAATTAATAAATTAAATACTGAAGATATGCAAATTGGCAATTATGCTTATAGTGATTATACAGGTCAGTGGTATATAGTTTCTGCATTACCTAATTTTATTAATGTAGGTCATCATATTTATGTTTTAATAAGATTAGACGGACAAGGATATTTTTATAAAAGTGATTCACTAGATGAACTGAAAAATAATATTTCTAAAGATGGTGGAGAAACAACTATTTTTAAGGATTTAATTTTTGAATAATTCATCTAAACATTCAATTGATTCTAAAATACCTCAAATTGTCAAGAAAGACGTAAATATCTAAAATCCTAAACCCTGAAACCCTTGCTACATAAGGGTTTCTAAAATCAAATAATCCAATAAAAGGATATTTTCATGTGCTTAGAAAGGAGGAATTATGAATTATTTTAAATTATTAGAAGAAGGAAACATCTTAAAATTCACTTACAATAAATCTCAAACAGATGGATTTGGTAATCAATGGACTACTGAAACTTGGAAAAAGATAAATTCATCTCAATACACTTGCGAATATGATGATGATTGTCTTGAATTAGATACAAGCACATTTGATCAGAAAGATGCAGAAATATTCATGAAAGAAAATACACAATTTGAAACAAGAAAAGAAATGACAGTTGAGATTATTGATAATAAATGTAATGGTGTAAAAGAAGTAGACATGAATTTAGACAGTTGCTATCTTCAAAGACAAAGAATTTTAAACTCAATTAAATTTATTGAATTAGCAATATCTGAAATCAATGATAGTGAATATATCGATGAATGTGATTTGTTATATAGTGCAATATATGAATTGAATAAAGATGTTCGTTTGTGGAATCAAAAAATAAAGGATACTTAATAAATAATTAGAAAGGAGGTAAATTATAAAATGACATTAATCAATTGTAAAAACTCAGATTGTAAATATAATTGGGAGGATTCTTGTACAATTGCTTTAGAAAGTAGAAAACTTATTGCACTCGATGAAAATGGCAAATGTGAAACACAGGAAGATGGAATTAGTGATTGGTATAAAGATGGATAATTTTATTAAATACTAAAATAAAATGTTTGACATATGGTTGTGAAAATGTTATACTTAGTATGTGGTTAGATTATGTGAAATAAATAAATAATGATTCGAGGTGATAATAATTAATTGAGTTTCGATAGACCAAAGAATGAAACAGAAACGCACTTTCTATTAAAGGAAATATCTAAATACATATTATTTGGATGGGGTTACAAAATGCTTGCTACTGAAGTAGGTGGCATGTGGGACTTAGATATTGGCAAAAAGAGAAAAGAAATCATTGATTGTGTAGGTATCAAAAAGGTTAGAGTAGCACCAAGAAAATTTCATTACGATGTTAAAGGAATTGAAGCAAAAGCAAGTCTGAGTGATTTTAAAAATGGGTTTTGCTGTGCAAGTGCCTATACATATATCATAAGTCCAGTTAACACTATTCCTATTGATTTAATTCCAAAAGATATTGGATTGATTGAAATTGATCTTGATAATTTTGAGTTAAAGAAGTATTCACAAAAGATATCTGATATGAAAGGCGTTTCATTGGTTCGAAGGGCAAAGAAAAGAATTGATTCAAGATTTAAAAGTGAAGAAAAATATCGTAAATGGTGTGCTGATAGTTTGGAAAGAGTTGCTTATCGAAGTAGTAGTGAGTTGTTGTTTTGGAGAAATTTCATTGAGTTTAGTAAGTAGAAGTATGAAATAAATAGGAGGCATTAATTCATGAATGATAGTTTAGAAATACTTGAAGAAATTAAAGAATACATAAATGGACATTATAAAGCATATTGTTGTGGTTACACAGAACTTAGATCAGAAGGAAACAGCAATGATGTATTTAATGATGGTTGTAGCAATGGAGAGGCATGGGCGTTATATTCTATCGGAAATATTATTGGAATGGAATTAGAAGAACCAGAAGAAAGTGATGATGAATATTAATTAGTTCAAAGTTTAGTTTTATTCTATATTGGAGGTGAATTATGGGAAAAGTCTATACTATTGCAGTTAAGTTTACATATGACCTGTATAAATTATATTTCTTTAAATATAGATTCAAAGAAAAAGATCATTCATATAGATGGGTTACTCCAATATTCGCAGAATCTAAAGAAGAAGCAATCGAATTATTTAATAGTAGATATGCGGTTGATAATTGCGAATTAAGTCTTTGGCAATCAGAAGGGAGAAATGTTACAAAAGAAGTAGTATGTTATTCATCTACCAAAAATTACTCATTAAATGAACTTCAAAGTTTAATGAATAGTAAAGATTTCTTACATTATTGTAGACAAGAATTAGGATTAGAGAGAACTATTGAATCTTTGATAAAATAATTTAAAACAGTTATTTTAAATATCTAAAGAGGTGAATACATATGGAATCAACATCACGTAAAATGATTGATGAATTTAAAAATAATCCAGCAAAAGCAATTAAACAATTAGAGTTTTGTGAGTATGAATGTCAAGGTGGGCCATTGGTTAATAATGTTGCTTTTATTGCACTACAAGAATTAATTATGGAAGGAGAGGAAGGTTGATATGAATATAGTAATTAATGAGAAAAAGAACTTTGAATTGCCAAAGATGCCTTTTATAATTTCAGTTAGTTATAAAGACTTTAGATTAGTTACAAAAAAGGAAAATAAAGACGGTAACTTTTTCTTCTTAACTGATTTAGGTCAAGGTTATACATGGTCTAGTGATTTATATACATTTGATTTTCTTGAAGAAAAACTCAAAAGTAAAGAATGGTTAATTATTGAATCAACTTTAACTATTGAAAATAATTAAGGAGGTTGATATAATGCAAAAAGTAAAATTCCTTAAAGATTTTAATTTCTTCAAGAAAGATACGTATCGAGTGATTATGGAAGAAACTACATTGCATTATCGTATTCAAGTTAATTTGAATAGGGATGAGTTATATTGGTTACATAAAGCAGATTGTGGTGTTTTATTTCAAGTAGTAGAGAGGAGTTAATAATAATTTAAAGGAGAAAACAAATGTTACAGAAATTTAAAATTAATTATCCAGACGAAATATTAGACAAATTATATTTAGATTTTTCTCGTTGCGATATGGATATCTATACTTTTGAAGAATTTTGCTTTGTACGTTATGGTCAATATGTTGCAGATTATAGTTTTAAACAAAGAAGAATGAGAACATATTTGCTTGTGTCAACTTATATGTAAAATTAATAATGAAAGAAGGAATAAGAATGAAAATGTTTAAAAAGAGTGCAGTAACCCCTTCCATGATGATTGACAATGCAGTAGGTATTGTAGATAATGCAGTAACCGCATTTAAAATTGCAGTTGCTAAAATAGATCAGGCAAATGAGATGTTGGCTCAATCAAAAGAACAAAGTCAAGCAAAGATCGAAGCATTAGAGCAAGAATTATTGAGTCATAAGCAAGTTAAAGAGGACGCAGAAGCAAAGATTAATTCACATTTGGAGTTAAGGGATAAATTAAGTCAATTTGTAATGTAAATTGTATTACTCAAGAAATTTTCATTTTATGGGGTTATGCTTAAAATGACCATAAACTCAAATTTTCAATAAAATCAGTAAAATAGTCCTGTAACTGTTGCTACATAAGGGTTTATGGTCATTTAAATAGGCATAAATAATTATGTTATATATTGCATCCAATAGAAGTGGAATTTTATGCGATTTATGTTTTGTTAAAAGTAATAAATAATATTTGTTGACATGAAAATTTGATTATGTTATAATTATTAAGTGGTTAAAACAATATAGTTAATTATTAAGAAAGGACTGAGTGGTTGAAGAATAAAGGAAAATGTAGAAGACCAATCAAATTCAATAAATCTCCACCTTCTTTCAATATATTTTAATAGATCATGTGCATTAAATAATAAAATAAAATTATTGAAAGAAGGAATAGATAATATGGCAAAAATTAAAGAGGAACAATTAGGATTGAAAAAAGGTAAAGCACAATTCTTACTCATCGGAGAAGCAAAAGTAAATGATTATACTTTCACAATGGATAAAGATACTACAAAATCAGATTGGGTTTGGAATCAAATGAATCTTGGTGTAGATTGTGGAAATGGTAATGTCATCTATTCAGATATGATGGGTGGTTATGGATCAGAAAGAGATAATGTAGTATATGTTCATGGTATAAAAGAAGTAGATGGTAAAAAACAAGAAGATTTTGATAATAAATTCACTATTGATTGGGATGATAGATTTGACGAAACAATTCTAGAATCAGTAGCAGACTCTTGTTTCATCAAAGTTGGTTTAGAAAAAGATACAAAAGATAAAACATTCAAAAATAAATTTTTATCTGCATATGATGCAATTCAATACATACAACAACATCTTGAAAATGGAATGGTAGTAAATGTTAAAGGAAAATTGAAATATCAAGCATATAATGATAGTGTTTCTATTAAAAAAGAAGTTAATTCTGTATTCTTATCAAAAGCTAAACCAGAAGAATATAAAGCAGTATTTACACAAACAATACTTTGTGACGCAAATGCAGTTGGTAAATTAGATAGAGAAAAAGCATCATTTCCAATTACGGGATATGTAGTTGACTATGTTGGTAAATATGACGGCAAAGAAATAAAGAAAACAGTAGCATTCACAAAAACATTTGAGTTAGAAGTAGATAAGGTGAAACCAGAAAATACTAAGAAACTCATTGCTAAATGTTTTGCTCCTGCTAAAAAAGGCACTCTTGTAGAAGTCACTGTAGAAGGAGAAATGCTTGAAGGGGCAAGTGTAGTAAGTATTACTCTAGATGATCTTCCTGAAGATATTAAAGAACTTATTGAACTTAATGTTATCACAGAGGAAGAAGCTCTTAGTAAATGTGCAATTGGTGGTAATAAAGAAAAAAGAATGCTTATAAAAAGACCTTTAATTACATTTGAAGGCGAAGGAGAAACAAAAGTTCCAATTTTAGCAATCAATAAAGATAAATATAAAGAAAGCGATTTAGTTTTTCTTTCTCAATTTATTGAAGTTGAAGAAGAGAAGGAGGAAGAAACAGAAGATTTAGAAGAAAGTGTTGCTAAATTTGAGAAAACACTAGATAAAAAAGAAGATGATGATACTGAGGAGGACGAAGAAGCAGTTGACGATGAAGCATGGATGAAATTGTTAGATGTATAATTAATAGTTATATATTAATATTTTCACAGAATTTATCAGGAGGTTAAATTCCTCCTGATAAACACAATAATCATTTAAATAATAAAATAAATAATAAAGGAGATTAAATAAATGGGTTTTCAGAAAAAAGAAGAAATTTTAGCATATGTTGGTGGTAAAGTATTAGCATTTGGGGCCACGGGGTCAGGAAAATCAACGTTTGCAGGAACATTTCCTAATATTAATTTAGTAGATAGTGAAGATGGTAATACATATTATCTTGAAAGCAATCCTAATATCATTGGAGTCATGCGTACCACATCTGCCTCTGAAGTTCAAGAAACACTAGATGAATTAAATGATGAGGAAGCATTAAAAGATTTTGATACTATTGCAATTGATAGTGGAACAAAATTATATGAGAACATGCAAGCAGCAGCATACGAAGTTGTTGAAAAAAGATCAAGAAAACAAATGAGAAAAGGCAAAGAAGTGGATATGTCAGATTTGGGCCTCGCGACTCGTGATTGGGGTCATATTAAAAGATGGAATCAAGCTCTAAAAACTGCTTATATCATATTTTCTTCGATGGGTAAGTGGGTAGTTGAAATTGCTCATCAAAAAGATATTTTCGATGATCCATCTTCTCTTAATAAAAAGAAAATTGGAGAAGCACCAGATTTAGCTAAGAAGGCAGAACATGATTTTGATATTGTACTTCAAATGTTTACTAAAGAAGACAAAGATGGCAATGTAACTTACTTTGGTAAAATTTATAAAGATAGAACTGGAGTAACCAAAAAAGGAGAGATCATTGAAAATCCTTCTTTTGAAATTTGGAGAGCAAAATGGGAAAGCACAAAGAAATTTGGAGTTAAAAAAGCATTAGACTTATCAGTAGGGGTAAGTAAAGACACTGAATTTATGGAAGCAGAAGATGAACAAGCAGAAGATATTGCTAACCAAATTAAAGCATTACTAAAAACTAGTTCTGAGGAAAATCAAAAGAAGATTGGAAAGAAAATCAGAGATTTAGAAATCAACATCAAAGATTTAGTTAATAATGATATTGAAAAATTGAATCAGGTGTTAGAATTCGCTGAAATGCTGTAAATAAATATACACATATCTATGAATTTAATAGGGATTATTGATTTGTCAATAATCCCTAGTTCTAATAAAACTAATAGAGGTGATTTAATGGAAGAGAAAATTACCAAGAAACAAGAACAAGAGGATTGGTTAGAATTAGCAAACTATGTTTTTAAAGAAATTTTACAGTATGAAACGGGTGTAAAATTCCCAAGATACTTAGCATTGAGACTTAAAGGTTTACATAAAGGAACATTTATGGCAAATAAAAAACAGAAACCACAAGCAAATTATGATTATAAAATTATATTATTGACTTGTAAATTTTGTAAATATAGTATTCTTCAATATTTAGGCCCAAGTAGAGATAAGATTAAAGATGAACGGCATTTAATAAATACTATTATGAGTTTTGTTGAAAATGAAATAAATAATGTGGTATTAAGATTAAAAAATTCTAAAAAAGCAGAAGAAAAAACCATACATATAGAATTAGAAAATCAAATACATGAAGGAGCTGAATATACAGCAAAATCAAAAGATAAAAATATTGATAAGGAATTGGAGGAATTATGGTAAATGGCTGTTGCTACAAAAACAAAGTCAAAAACTACTGTTGTAAAAAAAGAAATAAGTCCTTATGAACAATTACTCATTGATGCTGTAAAAAAAGTAAAAGAGTTTAAATTATCAGCAGAAGCCAATATAACTTCTATATTTTTTAAGAATCCTGAATTAATTTATACAAATGAGAAATTAAAAGTAGAAGAGTTTAGTAATAATATATGGAAGATTTATTTTGTAATTGCACATGATGTAGTAATTAAAGAGAAAAAACAATCATTAGATGAAATAACTGTTGGATTATATCTTGAAAAACACAATAAATTGAAGATTAAATATGAAGAATATGGTGGTTATGATACTATTGAAAAAGCTAAAGAGTATGTCAAGGAAGAAAACTTAATTGGTTATATAAGTGAACTACATAAATGGAATGCTGTGTTGGGGTTATTGAAAGCAAAATTTCCAGTGTATGATAAATTAAGTAAGTTTGCGGATATGGATGTTGAACAAATTTATGCATATTATGAAACTCACTTAAATCATATATTTATCAATGCAGAAGGAGATGTCAAGAGTTATAATTTATGCGAAGAGATTCATGATTTAGTAGATGAAATGGATAAAGGATTGGCAGTAGGGATGCCTTTGTATAATTCCCCTATTCTAAATAAAGAAATTGGAGGTAATTTAGAAGGTAATATTACAATGTTAGGAGCTTTAAGTGGGGCAGGTAAGACCACAACAACTATTGAATTAATTCTTCCACAAGTTATAACTTATGATGAAAAATTATGCATAATGATAAATGAAGAAGATGTGACAAAATGGAGAAAAGAATTAATTATATGGGTGGCTAATAATATATTCAAAAAAGATTTTCAAAAATATAGATTGCGAGATGGTAAATTTTCTCCAGAAGATAAAGAATTATTACATCAATGTGCAGACTGGATAGAAGAAAAGAAACAGAATAAAAATATTACTATAATTCCATTTCCTAAATATAATGCGTCTTTAGCAATTAAAACTATCAAAAAATATCATTCATTAGGGTGCTCAATGTTCATACTAGATACAATGAAGGCTAGTGCAGATATTAATTCAACAGATCAAGTATGGACAGAAATGACAAAGGATAGTGTTGCTATTTATGATTGTATTAAACCAGCAGGGAAAAATGTACATATATGGATTACATATCAATTAGGAAAAAGTAGTACAAAACAAAGGCATTTTACAAATGATAATATTGGTTTGGCTAAGAATATCGTAGATGTAGCATCAACAAATTTAATGATAAGAAAACCATTTGATGATGAATTTGAAGGTGGTAAAAATGAATTAAAATGTTTTAGATTAGAAGGTAAAAATAAACTTACTCGCATACCCTTTAAACTTGACAAAAATAAGTCTTATACTATTATATTTGTCACTAAGAATAGATTTGGAAGTACAGATGAATTTCAGATTATCAGCGAAAATGATTATTCGAGAAATGTATATAAAGAATTAGGTATAGTTAATATACCTATGGATTGGTAAGGAGATTATATATGGGGAAAAATAATTGATTTAAAAGGGAAAACATTTGATAGATTATTAGTTTTAGAGTTTTCTCACATTAATAAACATAGGGTGTGTCATTGGATTGTTCAATGTAGTTGTCCTCTTAAAACTATATTTACAGTAAATGGCACTAGTTTAAGAAATGGAAATACTCGAAGTTGTGGATGTTTGCAAAAAGAAGTTAATATTGCTAGGTGTAGCAAAACTAATACATATGATTTAACTGGTGAATATGGTATAGGTTATGATTTTAGAAATAATTACTTTGAATTTGATTTAGAAGACTATGATAAGATACAAGTATATTGTTGGCATAAAAACAAACGAGGATATATTGTTTCTAGTATATCAGAAAATGATGAAGATGAAAAACAAACAATTAGAATACATAGGCTTATTATGGGAGTCAATAATCCAGAAATAGAAGTTGATCATATCGATAGACAAAAAAGTAATAATCGTAAATATAATCTCAGAACTACAGATCACAGACAAAATAATGTTAATAGGAACCCAAATATAAATAATAGTAGTGGTTGCCAAGGAGTTTATTTTAACAAACAGATGAATAAATGGCATTCACAGATATTTTATGGAAAGAAAAAACATTTAGGTTATTTTGATGAATTAGATGATGCTATTATAGCAAGATTAAAGGAGGAGATAAAAATAAAAAATTTTAACAATAGTCATTTATATGAAAAATATGGATTTGATGCAAAAATAGTTAAGTAAAGGTAGGTGAATATACTTGAATGGATTATATTGAGCTTAAACAATACATATTAGACAATGATAAAACACAAGAAGTACTTAAATCCCTAAATTGTCATGGTATTAAAGAATATACAAAAGAATATAGGTCTGGTTTACCCGAACATGCATCAAATAATAATATTGCAATAAACAAAGAAACACTTTCTACTAAAATATTTCAATCTGATGGTGAAATAATAAGAGGAGATATATTTACTCTTTGCCAAACTATAAAAAATATTTCATTTTCAAAAGCTAATAAATATTTACATGAATTATTTGGTTTAGAATATAAATTTAAAACTAATAAACAAGATAAACCTGATAAGAAAGATCCATTAAATGTATTCAAAAAGGTTAAAAGAAAAAGATGCATTGTAAACATTGACGACATTGAGTTGTATGACAATGAGATTATCAAGGAGTATATTCCATTACCTCATATTGATTGGATAAGAATAGATGGTATTCTTCCTTTTACCTGTGAAGTATTTAAAATTGGTTATAGTGCAGAAAAGAAAAGAATTATAATTCCCTGGAGGTATTGGTGCGGTGATGAAAATGATTTTGTTGGAGTGATTGGGAGAACCACAATTCCTGAATATAAAATGTTAGACATTCCTAAATATTTTCCTTTAAAAAAGTTTCCAAAATCAATACATTTATACGGATTGCAAGAAAACTATAAGACTATTCAAGAAGAAAATAGAGTTGTTGCGTTTGAATCGGAGAAATCAACATTAAAAAGACATAGTAGAAAAGATGGAACTGGTGTGTCTATAGGATCACATGATATATCTGAGGAACAAGTAAAAATATTGATTTCTCTTAATACAGAAATAATTATTTGTATGGACAAAGATGTTTCCTTACAACATATTAGAAGTATGTGCGATAAATTCTATGGAATCCGTACCGTAAGTTATGTGTTCGATAAATATGGATTACTAGAAGAAAAAGAATCGCCAGCAGATAAACCTGAGAAAGTATATAGATATTTACTAAAACATAGAGTTGTATATGATGACTCAGAACATAAAAAATATATTAAAGAGAGGGACAAAAGACTTGAGAAAACAATTTGAAGAAATTCAATTAATAGCTAACACCTCCGTTACATATTATAACGGTAGTTTATGGGAAACAAATAATTATGGTATATGTAGAATTGTTGGTATGATAGAAAAACGCCGTAATTATCATACCTTTTTGGTAGAATTTGATGATGGTACGCAATTATCGGCTAGACATCATAATATAAAAAACGGAACTTTGAAAAATCCATATTATTACGGTGCAGTTTGTGGAGTTGGGTGTTTGGGTAATATGTCTTCTCGCCATAAATTATATCCCCATTGGAAACAAATGTTAGAGAGATGTTACAATCCATCAACTAAAAGTTATATTGATTATGGAGGGAGAGGAATATTCGTTTCAGAAAATTGGCTGTGCTTTGAATATTTCATTGATTATTTACAAAATGTTGATAAGTATGAAGATTTATTACAAAATCATAAAATATATGAAGTAGACAGAATTGATAACAATGGTAATTATGAAGAAGAAAATATTAGAATAGTAACAAGAAGTGAAAATTCAAGAAATAAAAGAAGTAACAGATACATTAAAATAAATTTACCTTCTGGAGAAAGTGACATAGGTTTAATAACTGATATATGTAAAAAATATGATTTAATACAAGCTAATGTTAATAAGTGTTTAGCAGGTAAAAGAAAAACTCATAGGCAATGTACATTTCAAGATATAGATAAAGAGGAGATTATAACTAATGCGTAAAACAGGCGAAGAAATTAGATTAATAGCTAATAAATTAGATTGTGATGAAATATATTCATGGTCAAAATATAACCAATACAAAGGAGACACTTATACTTTCTTCTTACGATATATTCTTAAAATACCAGAGGACAGAAAAGATTCAATATACGGGGTATTTGGTAACGCTTCTCATGATATATTAGAAAAATATTATAATAAAGAAATATCCTACGCCGATATGATAGAAATATTTGAAGAAAAACTATTTGAATTTACTATTGGCAATCTAAAATATGATAGAAGTGATGAAGACAAAAATAAAAAAATAGGAAATAAATATGAATCATGTATGAGACACTTCTTTAAAAATCATCAACGAATACCTCATAAATTGAAACTTGAAGTCTTTGTTCCAATAAAGATAAATAATATACTAATACAGGCTTATGTAGATGCTATACATATGGAAAAAAGAGAAGATAAAGATATCTGCGTAATCACAGATTGGAAAACAAGCTCCTTGTATAAAGGTAAAAAAATAGAGAAAGAGCAAGGTCAACTTCTACTTTATAGTTATGGTGTCCACAAAAAACTAAACATACCGATGGATCAAATTATTGCTAGATGGGCGTTCCTTAAATATGTAGAAGTAGAATGTATGCAAGCTAATGGCAAATTAAAAAGTAGAATCGTTGAAAGAAATGCTATAGGAAGTAGTTTATCATCAAATGCTAAGATGTGGTTAAAGAAATCAGATAGTAAATTCAGCGAAGAAGAAATAGATGATTATCTTAATAAAATGGTAGTTGACAATTCAATAGAATGTTTACCTGGTGATGTAAAGAGTAAATTTGTAGTTAAAGATTGTTATGTTGAAATATCGCTAGATGATGAATCAATTCAAGAATTATTAGATGATATTGTAAAGACAGTTGAAGAGATTAAGGTTAAGCAAGTTGAATATAAAAATACATTGGATAATAAAATATGGTGGCAAGATGTTACAGATACAGAAAGTTATTTCTTGGCGAATTTGAATGGTTATTCAGCAAAAATTCACGCACCATATAAGGCATATCTTGATACTTTAGAGATGTTTAATAATAAAGATAGTAAAGTAGATGAAGAGGATTTGTCGTGGATGAAGGATTTGATGGATTAGGAGGATAAATATGAGATATAATAATTACCATAAACATTGTCACTACTCGAATGTTAAGACATTGGATTGTATAGTAAGACCACAAGATTATATAGACAGAGCAAAAGAATTAAATCATACCACCCTATTTACAACTCAACATGGGTGGGGCGGTAACTTTTTAGAAATGTATGATTTATGCCAAAAGAATGATATTAAAATGATTTTTGGGGCAGAACTTTATATTGTAAAAGATAGATTTGAAAAAGACAATAGAAATAGCCATATTATTATTATTGGTAAAAATCAAGATGCTTTTTATCAATTAAATGAGATAATGTCTGAATCAAATAAGACAGGATTTTATTATAAGTCAAGAATCGATTTAAACTTATTGCTTTCATTAAATCCAAACAATTTTATAGTTACATCTGCTTGTGTTGCAGGAATATTAAGAGATGAAGATGCTACAAATATATTTTTAGAACCTATAGCAAAACATTTTGGTAATAATTTTTATCTAGAAACACAAGCGCATGCTCATCAAATTCAAGTTATACATAATTTAAAAATAACTAAATTAGCTAGAGAATTTAATATTCCAATTATTCATGCCAACGACTCTCACTATATCTATCCAGAACAAAGACATGATAGAGATTTATTTCTAAGAGGAAAGGGTTTAAGATATGAAGAGGAAGAAGGATTTATCTTAGATTATCCTGATTATGATACTATCGTTGAAAGATATAAAGATCAAAATGTCTTATCAAGTAATCAAATTATCCAGTCACTAAATAATACATTAATATTCGATCAATGTGAAGATTTAATTTTCACAAAAGATATTAAAATGCCAACAATTTATCCCAATGAAGATTCTAATAAAAAACTTAAATCAATTATTTTAGAAAAATGGGAAGAAGAAAAGAAAAATATTGATCCAAAAAGACATAAGGAATATCAAGACGGAATCGCATTTGAATATAATACCATTAAAGATACAGATATGGCAGATTATTTTTTATTAAATGAAAGAATTATTGATAGGGCAGTTAATGTATATGATGGAATTCTTACTAGAACGGGACGTGGCAGTGCGGTTAGCTTCTATGTAAATAAACTTCTAGGATTCACAGAAATAGATAGATTTGAATCTGAAGTTCCTCTATATCCTTCAAGATTTATGACTGTTTCAAGAATTCTTGAATCTAAAAGTTTGCCCGATATAGATTTTAATTGGGCAGACGTAGAAGCTCCAATTAAAGCATCTAAAGATATTTTAGGAGAAGACAATGTTTACTATATGTATGCCATAGGAACTATGAAAGAGTCTTCTGCTTTTAGAAACCTATGTAGAGCATATGATATGCCAATGGATCAATACAATGAAGTTGGTAAAGATGTTGAGAAATACGTTAAAGATCCACAATGGAAAGATTTAATTGAAGAATCCAAAAAGTTTATAGGAGTAATAGATAGTATATCTCCTAGTCCATGTAGTTTTGTTATGTTGAACAAACCAATATCTAAAGAATTAGGATTGCTAAGAGTAGGGGATCAAATTTGTGCATGTATTGATGGGTATACATCCGATAATTGGAAATATCTTAAAAATGATTTTCTTACTGTAAAAGTTTGGAAAATTGTATCAGATACTTTCAAATTACTTGATAAACCAATTCCGAATATTCGAGAACTAAAAAAACTCCTTAATGATAAGGTTTGGGATTTATATAAAAATGGATTGACAGCAACTCTTAATCAAGTTGACACAGATTTAAGTACGACTTTTGTTAAAAGATACTGCCCCATTAATGTAGCAGAAATTTCTGGTTTTGTAGCTGCCATTAGGCCAGGGTTCGCAAGTTTACTTAATACATTTTTAGAGAGAAATGAATATTCAACAGGAGTTAAAGAAATAGATGATATTCTAGAACCATCATATCATTTCATGCTTTATCAAGAATCTATTATGGCATTTCTTGTATGGTGTGGACTTAAAGAAGATCATACTTACGACATCATCAAAAAGATTGCAAAAAAGAAATTTAAAGAAGAAGAGATTGCAGAACTTAAAAGTGAATTAATTGCAGGATATATAAAAAACGTAGGTAATGATGAAAAGTTTGAGGATGTATGGCAAGTTGTCAATGATGCCTCGAAATATTCTTTTAATGCCAGTCACAGCCTTTCTGTAGCTTGGGATAGTTTATATGGGGCTTATTTAAAAGCAAATTATCCCTTAGAATACTACACGGTTATATTAAATGAATATGATTCCGATACAGAAAAAACTCATAAGATTCTTGAAGAATTACCTTATTTTAATATTAAATTATCAGACATTGAATTTGGAAATTCAATAGATACATATTCATTTGATAGGAAAACAAATACAATTTATAAATCTATAACTTCAATTAAATTTCTCAATGGTCAAGTGGCAATAGAGTTATATAATTTAGCACAACAAACTAAATATACTAATTTTATAACTCTATTGCAAGATATAAAAAATACTTCAACTAATTCAAGACAGCTAAAAATATTAACTGGACTAGATTTCTTTAAAAAATTTGGCAAGAATAAAAAACTTCTTCAAATAATTGAAATATATGATACTTTTGCAAGTCGTAAACAAATAAATTTCAAAGATATTGCAAAACTAAATATTAATGAAGATACATTAAAAAAATATAGTAATAAAACAACTGAAACACTTTATAAAGAATTAGATATGATAGGATATGTCAGAGAAGTTATTCAAACTATAGAAGACAAATCAATGTCAATTAAAGATCAAGTTAAATTTGAAATGGATTATTTAGAATATGTTAAGTATATCAATGAAGGAGCAGGAGATAGTTTTTATATAATTATTAAGTATGAAGTATATAAGGATAAAACTAAACCATATGTCACATTACGCCAAATAAATAATGGCAAAGAAATGAAGACAAAAATCAAGGATGGCAAGATATTCTCCCAAAACCCCTTCAAGTTGTACGATGTCTTAAAAGTCAATGAATTCAAAACTCAAAAGAAGACAAAGAACGTTGGCGGCAAGTGGATGAAGTCAGATGAGGACGAAGAGATACTTATCAACTATGATGTATATTAGAAAGCAGGGTAAATAATTGAAAAATAAAATAATTTATGAATTTAAAGGTGTTGTGGTAGCAAACCCTTATAATACTGACGATTATAAAATATATGCACTAGATGTTGATGAAACTAAATATCCTCATATAGTTAAAAACTCTTATCAAAATGTCAGCATTCTAGGAAATTTACCCGACCTTGAAACGGGCATAGAGTATAGTATAAAATCAGAAGAAAAAGAAGGGAAAAATGGAATATCGTATAAAGTAATTAATATAGGAAGGGATATGCCTAAAACAGAGACATCAACTAGATTGTTTTTACAAAGCATATTAGATAGTAATAGTCAGGTTGATGAAGTGATGCGTGAATATCCAGATATTATTGATAGAGTTATAAATAATCGCTTAGATGACATTGATTTAAAGAAATTATACAATATTGGAGAAGTTAGATTTGAGGTCATTAAAAGAAAAATTGTTGAGAATTTTGTATTAGGAGAATTAGTTACAGAATTTAAAGGATTTATTGAATTCAAAATCTTAAAGGCATTATATGATAAATATGGTTCAGTGGATAAGATTAAAGAAAAACTACAAGACAATCCGTACATGTGTTTATGCGGATTGTCAAGAATTTCATTCAAAACTGCAGATAAGATACTACTTGAATTTAACAAAGATTGTATTACAACAAAAGCAAAAGGAGAAATTCCTCCAATTGATTTTACTTTTGATTTACAAACTTCTAGTCAAAGACAAAAATCAGCAATTATGTTTCTACTAGAAGAAAATGAGAATGATGGAAATACTAAAATTGATATCAAAGTCCTAAGAAAACAATCTGAAGCACTAGCAAAGAAATGTATTGAACATTTTGTTGATATTATTAAGAATGATAAAGATATTCATTTTGATAAAGGTTTAAATACTGTTGCATTAGAAGAAACATATCAAACAGAATTATATATTGCTAATAGGATTTTAGAAGGATTGAAGGTGGAAAATAAATGGGAAATTGATACGGAAAAATATAAGAATAATGGGAATATTACTCTCACAGAGCAACAACATAAAGTTTTACCTATGGTGTGTAATTCTAATGTGTGTATTCTCAATGGGTTTAGCGGGAGTGGGAAGAGTGCTACAACTAAATCTTTGATTGATATGTTGAATGATAATAATAAATCATTTTGTTTGTTTGCTCCCACAGGAAGGGCTGCAAAAATATTGTCGGAATATGCAAAAGAACCTGCATCAACAATACATAGAGGATTATTATACAAACCTCCAATATGGGGATATAACGAAGAAAGTAAATTACCTTATTCTATCGTTTGTGTGGATGAATTTTCGATGTGTGATGTTTTCTTAATGAAACATCTATTAGAAGCAATTGATTTTTCTAAAACTAAGTTATTGATGATTGGAGATTCAGCTCAAGTTCCTTCTGTTGGAGCAGGTAATGTTTTTTATGATCTAATTAATTCAAATTTAATTCCAATAGTTTCTCTTACTCAAATATTTAGATATGGAGAAGGAGGAGTATTAACTGTAGCAACAAAAACAAGAAATAGTGAAAAATTCCTAGCAGATTCTAAAAATCCACAAATGTTTGGTAATGACAAAGGATATATGTTTATACCTATGTTGCAAGAAAATATAATGAAAAATGTTGTGGCGTTATATCAAAAATTATTATCATCTGGAACATCAAAAGAAGATATAATGATATTGTCATCGTATAATGTAGGTGATTATGGAACGGTTGCTATAAATAAGCACTTGCAACCTATAGCAAATCCTAATGTATTATCAGGAAATATACATGTTCAACTTGGAGATACAAAATTTTATGAGAATGATCTTGTTATTCAAGTTGTTAATAATTATAGTGCGATAAGATATAATGAAAGTTATATAGACGAAGATGATAAAACATTTGTTGCAAATGGAGAAATAGGTAAAATCGTAAAAATTAAGAATGGTAAATTAATTATTCAATTTGATGAGTTGGTTATTTATAATAAAAGTGATTTAATTAATATTAAGCTTTCATATAGTATTTCGATATTAAAGAGCCAAGGCGGTCAATGTGAAAAGGTTATTATGATAACTCCTAAAGCTCACACCTTTATGCTTAATAGCAATCTTATTTATGTTTCGCAAACGAGAGCAAAGCAAAAAGTATTCCATTTTGGTGAAATAGAAACGGTAAATAGAGCTATAAAGAAAAAAGCAGACTTTAATAGAAAAACTTATCTTAAAGAATTGCTACTATCTCAAACCAATAAATAAAATTCCTTGACACCACATTCCCCACATGCTATAATATTCACATAGAGAGGAGGTGAAAAACAAAAATGAACCCCACAAAACTCATCAATCGCATCGACGGAAAATGGACTACATGCACTTCTCAAGAATACAATTCCCAAGACAAAGCAAACTTCATGTTCAGCAAAAATAATGACACAAATATCACTACTTATTATAAGAAAATCGGTTAATATCTATATTCTATTATTCAATAATCTTGACATAATTAACATACATAAGCATAAAATAAATATTAGCAAGAATTTGATCACATATCTTATTAATACCACTAATCAAATTCTTGCTAAATCAAAAGAGGTGATACATATTAAAATTTTACATGGTAGAGATGGTGATTGGATTCAGTGCACTTCTGAAGAGTATGAGAAAAACTATACAGATAAAGTTAATTACGCATTCATTGTAGATCAAGACACTAATAAAGGTCATTATTACAAAAAGGTGGCAATTGAAGTATTTGATAATGAAATGTCAGAAATTAAAAATGAAAGGATGGAAGATTAATTAGTGTTCGATTTCTGCTTATGTGAATACTCCGATTGCATACAATCAATGGTATGTAGTAGATTCTTATATAAAAACTCCTCCAATCTTGTTTATATTAAATTTAAAAACATTTGTTCAAAAGAGAACAATTGGCAATGGTTTTATGGAGATAGGAGCAAGATGGTTCAGGTAGAATTAATCGAAGATAAAGAAGGTGATACATAATCAGAGAAATATATATTGTCGAACAAATGAAACCGTTACTCAATAATTATCCTGTTCTAAATTTTAAACAATTAGAGGAATTGAGAATATTTGCAAACTTATTAAGTTCATCATTAGGTGAATATCTTTATGATAAAAGAATTAATGGTTATTTAAAATAGAAAGAAGGTGGTAAAACATTTGAGTGTTAATTTAAGTGGTGCAGACTTCAATAAATACATTGTCATTAAACAAGAAGATGTGATTAAACATGCTTCAGAACAAGATAGGACAGATTTAGCTAGAATACTTAAAAATATTAGAATCAGTAGATATAAATTCAATAAGAATACAGGAAATAAATATCTTGTTATTAATGTTGATGTTGATTATGCTGATGAGGTTGTTGATATTCTAAAGAAGAATAATCACTGGAAGTAATTGAAGGGAGGTGATAGAAATATGATGACAATGGATTATGGAAATATGGATATCTTAGACATTGTTAGAGAATTGAAAAGACTATTACATAAATTTTCTGAATTAAATAAGGTAGAAATGGAAGAAGTGAGGGTGCTTTCTAATAATTTAAGTGCAGAGATTTCAGGTTGGCAGTATGATACTAAAATTATGGAGAAATATGAAAAAGAATATGAACGTATTCAAAGGCAATAGAATAATCTTTTTAACTTATAAATATTAAAATAAAATTATTGGAGGATACATAAATTGACAACTATTTCAGAAGATGCATTGAAATTACTTAAAGAAAAACAATACTTTAAAGAAAACGAAAAAACTTGGGAAGATTTATGTGAAAGGGTTTCAACTGCAATTGCAGAAGTAGAAACTAATGATAAAAAACAACAGATTAAAAAAGAAGTTTATGAAGCAATGTCTAATTTGGAATTCATATTTAGTACACCCGTTTTGTTAAACGCAGATAAAGATAATCCAGGCCAATTATCATCTTGCTTTGTTTTGCAAACGAAAGATAATATAGAAGACATATGTTTGTTAGATGCAGAATTTAGTAAGATTTTTCAACGCAATGGTGGTGCAGGAACAGATATTAGTGTATTAAGACCTGCAAAAGCAAAAGTAGATACATCTAAAGGATATGCTGGTGGAGTTACTACATTTATGGGAAAATATGATAGAACTGCTGATGATATGACTAAATTTAATCCATCAAGAAAAGGCGCTTTAAAAATAAATCTTCAATGTTGGCATCCTCAATTATTAGATTTTATACATAGTAAAGACAATACAAGTGAATTAAAAAGAATGAATATTTCTATCTCTCTTACTGATGATTTTATGAAGGCTGTAGAAAATGATGAAGATTGGAATCTAGAGTTTCCTGATTATCAATGGAATAAGGAAATTTATAATCAAGAATGGAATGGAGATTTAGAGTGGTGGAAAGATAAAGGTTATCCAACCATTGTGTATCAGACATTAAAAGCAAAAGAAATTTTAGAAGAAATTGCAAGATGTTCATGGGAGACAGGAGAACCCGGAGCGAATTATCAAAGTCGCATGGATGCGGATAATCCCAATAAACATTTAAGTACATTAATTTTTACAAATCCTTGTTTACACAAAGATACTTATATGGTAACTGAGAATGGTTTAGAGAAAATTAGCAATATTAAATCTAAGATGTGGAATGGAGAAAAATATGTAACTACGAAAACATGGCAAACAGGCATAAAAAAAGTATATAAAATTATGACTAAAAGTGGTTATGAGTACACTACTACTGAAGATCATAAATTTATGCTTAAAGATGGTAGTTGGTGTAAAGCAATTGATTTAATTGGAAAAGATATTGCTTTTGAAATTAAAGAAAAAGAATGGATCGGAAATAATCTATACCCTCATGTAAATTATAAAGTCTTAGGTTTTGAATTTGGAGATGCAACATTCCATAAAGCATCTAATAGAATGAAATATATTTTTGCAAATCCAGAAAAAGATAAAGAAGCAATGATTTTAATAGAAAAAGAATTAGGAGAAAAGTTTTACGCAAAAGATTCTAACAAGCAAGATATAAATCATGTCTTAAATATCCCCTATGGTACTGTATACGCTAATGCTTTTTATGATAAAATTGATGATCGTATGATACCAGATTGGATTATGACTCTTCCTAAAAATGAAATGAAAGATTTTTTGATTGGACTTTTTAGTGCAAATGGATGCAATTTAAAAGAACATCATAGGATTCAATTAGTATCTATTAATACAGAAATGTTGAAACAGGTTCAACAAATGTTATTGATGTTTGGTGTTAAAGGCAAATTGTGGTATCACAATAAAAAGAATGATATAGAATTTAGCAATGGGACTTATACTTGTAAACAATCTGCCCATATTGTTATTAGTAGAAATTCCTATAAAAAATTCCTTGATGAAATTGGATTTATTCAAGACTATAAAAATGGCTATCTAGAATACCAAAACAAACTAGATGAAAAATTTGAAACAGTGATATTAATCTCTGAACTAGATGAAGCAGAAGTATGGGATTTTACAGAAAATGAGTTACATATGGGAATTACAAATGGAGCTTATGTCCATAATTGCAATGAGTTTAGTAATATACCTAATTCTTCATGTAACTTAGGTAGTATTAATATATATGCTTGTATCAAAGATGGTAAATTTAATTGGGATAAATTAAAAATCTTGTCATATAAAGCGATTAGATGGTTTGATAATATGATTTCTATTAATAAATTGCCACTAACCAAAATTCAACAAATGACTGAAGCGATTCGTCCCATTGGAATGGGAATGATGGGTTTGGCAGATGCTCTGTATGTATTAGGAATTAAATATAATTCTCAAAAAGGTTATGATTTCGCAGAGAGAATTATTAAAGTAATGAAAGACAATGCCTTAAAAGCTACAATGGATTTAGCAGAAGAACGAGGAGTTTACCCTGCTTGGGAAGGTAGTGAATGGCAACAACAGGGATTGAAAGTTAGAAATAGTTCATTGCTTTCAATTGCCCCCAATGGAACAATATCATTTCTAGCAGGGGTTTCTGGAGGTTGCGAACCACAATTTGGTCTTACATACAGTCGTAGGACATATGATAATAATATTTATTTTATAAATAATCCAACCTTTGAAAACAAACTTAAAGAATTGGGGATTTATTCTGAAGAACTAATGGGTAAGATTGAAAATAATCATGGTTCATGTCAAGGAATAAAAGAAATTCCTAAAGAAATTAGAAATATTTTTGTTACTGCTCATGATTTATCTCCTAAAGAACATGTGAACATGGTATCAGTTTTGCAAAAACATGTAGATTTATCCTTGTCTAAAACAGTCAATTTTTCAAGTAATGCTAGTGTAGAAGATATATATGATATTTACATTTATGCTTGGAAAGAAGGTCTTAAGGGATTAGCTGTCTATAGAGATGGGTCAAGACAAAATCAAACCCTTTCAGGAGGTAAAATTTCTTCAACTGATGAAGATAAAAAATATGTCTTGATTAATGAAACATTAGATATTGCCAATTCAGTAAGATTAAAAATTAAAACTGGATGTGGATCAATGTGGTTAACACTTGTATATGACAATGATAATAATTTATGTGAAATATTTTCTCAATCAGGAAGTACCGGAGGCTGTCGCGGAATGACAGAGGGGTTGAGTAGGTCTGTATCATTATTATTAAGAGCAAATGTTGATCCTCTGCAAGTAATTGATCAACTTCAAAGCGTAAGTTGCGATGTGAGTAAAGAAGCTAGAAAAAAAGATAAGACTATCGGGAAAAGTTGTGCGGATTCTATAGCAAAACAAATGCTAAAATTTATCAATGGAGAATTAAGTGCAAGTATTAAACCTATTGCTAAATTATCAAATGAAGAAAAATTGGAACCTGATGAAAAAGATAAATGTCCAGACTGTGGTATTAAATTGAAACATATTAGTGGCTGTATTAGTTGTGTTTGTGGATATAGCAAGTGCTAAAATAAATAAAATGAAAAGAGGAAATTAATAATGGATAAAGAACAATTAAAAGCTAAATATGGCGACGTTGAAGTATTTGTAGTAAGCAATGAATTGACAAAAGATTTTGATACATTCGTTGAATTAGACAAAGACAATAAATATAGTGATATTTTTAACTCAGTGGGGAAATTCATTCCTCGTTATGATGCAGAATTGAATTTTGAGCATAGACAAATAATCCCTTATTGCTTAGTAAAATGTGCTGATAACTATTTCATCACTCGTAGATTAGAAGGTGATGTAAGACTCACAGGTAAGTATTCTCTAGGCGTAGGAGGGCATCTAGAGCGTGTAGATGGCACTGATGATGATTACATCAAGTCAGGTATGATGAGAGAATTAGATGAAGAAATTAATATCAATTCAAGTATTAAATCTATTGATCTAATTGGTATGATTTGCTCAAATAATACAGAGGTTGATTCAGTCCATTTGGGCCTTGTGTATGTTGTTGAAGTTGCAGGACTAGATATTAGTGTAAAAGAAACAGACACTTTAGTTGGTGATTGGATTTCTAAAAATGATTTACTTAATTTTGAAGGAGAGTTAGAATCTTGGAGTAAAATTGCTGTAGAACATTTTATTAAGTAATTATAATACAAAAAGGAGAGTTAGGAATGATTGCCAAAAACATTAACAAATGTGTTTATAAGTGTTAAGATATACTCAGGGAGGTTGAGTGCATGAGCAATTATAAACCACATGATTTTGCAGAAATGTTAGGTGTGTCAGTCAAAACGCATCAAAGATGTGATATAGAAAGGTAAATTAAAAGAATTTAGAACACCTACTGACAGACGTTATTATACAGATGAACATTTAAAATTATTTAATGAAGGGAGGAAGGTAGTATGCTCAAAGGATTTAAAACTGAACTCAGAGTAACCGAAATTCATATTAATAAAATTCATCAATCAATTGGCATATGTCGCTTCCTCTATAATTCTTATTTAACTAAGAATCAAGAACTTTATAAATTATACAAAGAAGGTAAGATTGACAAGAAACAAGCGTTTATGAGTGCCAATGATTTTGATAAATATATTAATAATGAAGTAAAAGTATTAGATGAATTCAAATGGATTGATAATTGTGGGTCAAAGGCAAGAAAGAAAGCAATCGTAAATGCAGAAATGGCATATAAAAGATTCTTTAAGGGGGCAAGCTAAATTCCCTAGATTCAAGAAGAAGAAAAATCAAGATGTTAATATCTATTTTCCTAAGAATGGGAAGGGTGACTGGACTGTTAAACGTCATAAAATACAAATTCCAACTTTAGGATTTGTCGAACTGAAAGAAAAAGGATATATTCCAACCAATGCAAAAGTAGTAAGTGGTACTGTTTCAATGAAAGCAGGAAGGTATTATGTTTCTGTACTGTGTGATATTGTAGACAATAATAATTATTCAAATGTTAGTAATGAAGGAATTGGAATTGACTTAGGGGTTAAGGATTTGGCAATTATCAGCAATATTGATAAACCATTCAAAAATATCAATAAGACTATTGCTGTAAAGAAACTTAAAAGAAAATTAAGAAGACTTCAACGTCAAGTCTCTAAAAAATACGAAATGAACAAAGATGGCAAGAAGTTCATTAAAACTAAAAACATTATCAAGTTAGAAGCTCAAATCAGAACTATTTATCAAAAATTATCCAATATTCGTTTAAATTATGCTCATCAAATCACAAATATTCTGGTGAAAAACAAACCAGAGTATATAGTGATCGAAGACTTGAACGTCAAGGGGATGATGAAGAATAGGCATTTATCTAAAGCAGTCGCCGAACAAAGTTTTCATGAGTTTAGAAGGCAATTAACATATAAATGTTCATGGAATAATATTGAGTTAAGAATTGTTGATAGATATTTTCCTTCAAGTAAAATGTGTAGTGAATGTGGTGCTATAGATAGGGATTTGAAACTTTCAGATAGAGAATATATTTGTAAAGAATGTGGAATGATTCTTGATCGTGATAAAAATGCAAGTGTAAATTTGAAGAATGCTAAAGTATTTAAAGTTGCTTAAAACAAATATTATCAAATACCGATGGCTAGTCGGGAATTTACGGCTGTGGAGTGTTACACCAAATGTGAGTAGTGTTAGAAATAATACAAAAACAGACACTATGAATCAGCAATTATCTAGATATAGATAATTGAGTATATTTGTCTATATTTTTAGTAGCAGAGATTGAAATATATCTCTCCTACCCCCTCACAGAAAGGACTACAAAACCAAATGCAAATAATAAATTGGGATGATTATTTCATGAGCGTTGCGTACATATCATCATTGCGTAGCAAAGATCCAAGAACACAAGTAGGAGCATGTATAGTGGACACTAATCATCGGATCATATCAACTGGTTACAATGGAATGCCTAACAAATGCAATGATTCAGAAATGCCTTGGGAATCAAAAGAAGGATTAGAAGGAAAATATCTATATGTCATTCATGCAGAGCAAAATTCTATACTTTATGCTAAAAATAATTTAAATGGATGTATTCTTTACTCCACATTATTTCCTTGTAATGAGTGTTCTAAAACAATTGTTCAATCTGGAATATCTGAAGTAGTATATCTAAGTGATAAATATAAGGATATGGAACAAACAATTGCTTCTAGATTTATTCTAAATATGGCAGAAGTAAAATATAGACAATTAATTAGTGATTGTAAGATAGAGATTACTTTAAGTAATACTTCGAAATAAACATTTGTTGACATTTGAAAAGGAGTTGATCAATATAAAAGAGATAACGTTTGAACTAACTAATAAATGTTTTAATAATTGTCTGCATTGCTCTACTAATGCAAGTTCTAACTATAATGACGAGCTAGATAAATTAGATATTAACATAATAAAAGAAACTATTGACAAATACGATCCAGAATGGGTAAATCTTAGCGGAGGAGAACCATTATTATATCCAGATATTTATAATCTGTTAGAATATCTACAAACTAAAAATGTAAAAGTAAAAATGTATACCTCTGGAGATGGATGGTGGGGTAATGATATAAAAAAATTATCATTTGACAAATATATTAATACAATTGTTTTTCCCTTTTACAGCAATAGAAACAATATATTTAACTTTATTGCAAACAAAGATTTATATTCTACTGTCTTATCTAATTTAAGATATTCATTAAAAACTAATATGAATGTCGAAGTTCATATAGTTCCAATGACAATTAATATTTATACACTAGAAGAAACAATAGATTATTTGATTAATTTAGGTGTGAAAAAGATAAATCTATTAAAACTAGTTAATCAAGGGAGATGCGTTAACAACCAATATTTAATATTAGATGATAGAATCTTAAAGGAGCAAATGGATCATTTATATACTAAATATAAAGATGTTGTCAAGTTAGGTCTTCCTTTATCACATGGGAAATGTACAGCAGGAATAGAAAAATTAGTTGTGATGTGTGATGGAAAAATAATTCCCTGTGAAAGTTATAAAGATGGAGTATGTAAATGTGAAAGGATTTAACAATACTACATCTGGTGTTTAACCAATTATCCAATTACTATATAGTATACTAAATCTAATATAAATGGAGCTTTAAGTTTATATAAAAGGAGTGTGCCCACTATCCAAACATCCTACTACGCAAAATATAAAGGAGATAATGCTGTATCAATTGCAGGTAAATGTCCAACTTGGTATAAAGGTAGAGAATATAAAAAGTTAGCCCCATCGTACTGGTTCTTTAAGAAATACAAAGAAGATGGTGATAAACAATTCTATACTGAACAATATCAAAAAGAAATTCTTGATAAATTAGATCCTCAACATGTCTATGAAGAATTAGGTGAAAATGCTGTATTATTATGTTGGGAGAAGAGTGGATTCTGTCATAGATTTTTAGTATCAAAGTGGTTAGAAGAGAAATTAGGAATTGAAATTAAAGAATATGTTAAGGAGTGAATATAAACAATGCATAAAACTATTGTCGTAAATATATTTGGAGGCCCATCTGCTGGCAAATCAACCACTTCAGCAGGAATATTCTATGAATTAAAAAGACAAGGTATTCGTTGTGAACTTGTTACTGAATATGCAAAAAGTAAAGTTTGGGAAGAAAGTTTTAAGGTCTTAGAAGATCAGATTTATATTTTCGGTAAACAAAATCATAAAATGTTTACAGTTAAAGGAAAAGTGGATGTTATTATTACAGATTCACCTCTTCTTCTATCTTTATATTATGGAAAAGATTTGTCTTCTAATTTTAAAGGTTTAATTGTTGAAACACATAATACTTATCATAATATGAATTATTTTATCAATAATCTTGGAGAATATGACTCTGTTGGTAGAATGCAAACTGAAGAAGAATCTTTAATTATTAGTGGTCATATTCTAGATATTTTAAAAGATGGTGAATTTCCTCATACTGTATTAAATAAAACTAATCTCGTAGTAGATTTTATTATAGGAGATATTTATAAAGAACTTGCTAAAGTGAAAGGATGTTAAAAATGGCAGTTAATGATTCGGTAATGAATGTTGCAATAAAAGAAAACATAATTCAAACTAAACCAGCAAATCCTCCAATCAAAGTAAAATATAAAAATTATCAAGGTATTACATCAATCAGAACAATTATTCCTCAACAAATCCACTATGGCAGTACTGATTACCACAAAGAAAACCAATGGTTACTCGATGTTTGGGATGTAGAAAAAGACGCACAAAGAACATATGCCATGATGGATATATTAGAATTTATTAAGGAGTGAATCTAAATGACAGGAAAAGATAAATTAATAGAATATCTGCAATTAGAATCAAATTCTAAAATTAGTAATCTATTTGGCGTATGCCCTAACGCTGTAGGATTAAATGAAAATCAACATAATAAATGTATTGCAAGTAATGATACAATGTGCTCTGAATGTTGGAAACTAGCATTGGATGAGGAATTTTAAATGGAAGATAAAATATAAAATCAACATTGAACAATCATAATATAAATCACAGAAAGGAGGTGATAAATTAAAGAAAGGAGAAACCATAAATGAAAGAACTTAAACAATGGTTAATTAATCACATTAATAATTTTTCCAAAGATCATTATAATGAAAGCACTTATATTTGGTCTAAAGGGTACAAAAAGGCTTGCATAGAAATTTTAGAAATCATTAATAAGATTGAGAGTAAAATTGAAAAGGAGGAATAACCACATAGAAAACTTACTACAATTCCAAGAAGAATTATCTGCAAAATATAAATATCGCAAACTAAAATCATCTCTATCAGAAGAAGTTAGACAAAAATATCTAGACAATCTTCCATCACAATTAAATATTAATGGTGATACTAATTTCAAAATACATAGTCTAAATAATACACTCATATCAAATGGTTATAATCGTATTGTAATTGGTGATTATGGAGCATTTATTGAATTTGATAAATCAAAATCCAATCTTAAAGTTAAATCTGGTCAAGAATATAGGTTCAATAATCCTAAGTATAGTGAAAATGTTAAATATTATTGGTTAACCCCTAAAGATGATAGTGATATGAAAGTTTATTTTCAGAAGAGAACTGTGAGTTATGCTGATTATAAAGTTGATGTTTTATGGTGGACAACAAGAACATCCGTGACTTCAGTCATGAGATAAATTGTTAACAAATCAGTTAAAAATTTGATATAATAAATAAATATTGGAGGTGAGTATCAATTGCTTAAAACATTCAAATTCAGACTATACCCAAACAAAGAGCAAACAATTTTAATCAATAAACATTTAGGTTCAAATAGATTCATCTATAATTACTTTCTAGATAAAAGGATCGAGATGTATAAAGAAAATCATCAAACTTTAACATATAATCAATGTGCTATTCTCCTACCTCAACTTAAAAAAGAATTTGAATGACTTAAAGAAATTGATAGTATATCTCTCCAACAAACTCTTAAAAACTTAGACTTAGCTTATCAGAATTTCTTTAGAGAAATTAAGAAAGGTAATAATAATCAAGGTTTTCCAAAATTCAAATCTAAAAAAGATAATAGAAAGTCTTATCGTACTACTTTTACAAATAATAATATTAGAATCGAAAGCAATAGAATTAAACTTCCTAAACTTGGTTTAGTTAAATTTGCTAAATCAAGAGAAGTAATTGGAATAATTAAAAATGTAACAATATCTCAGGTTCCTAGTGGTAAATATTTTATCTCTATTCTTTGCGAAGTGCCAGAGCCTATTAAATTACCTAAATCAGAAATAAATATTGGTATTGATTTGGGAATTAAAGATTTTGCTATTACATCTGAATGTGAAATTATTGATAATCCAAAATATTATCGTAAATATGAAGATAAATTAGTAAAACTTCAAAGAAAACTATCTAAGAAGAAAAAGGGTAGTAAAAATAGAAACAAGGCAAGAATTAAAGTGGCTAGACTTCATGAGAAAATTACTAATACTAGGAAGGACTTTCTTCAAAAATTATCAACTAGACTTATCAATGAAAATCAAGTTATTTGCCTAGAGGATCTTAATATTGAAGGAATGAAGAAGAATCATAAATTAGCGAAAAGTATATCAGATGCTTCATGGTATAGTTTTACTACAATGTTGAATTATAAAGCAATTTGGTATGGTAGAGAAATTTCTGTTGTGGATAGATATTTTGCTAGTAGTAAACTTTGTCATGTTTGTGGATGGAAATATGTTGATTTAGATTTAAGTGTTAGGGAATGGAAATGCCCAGAATGTGGCAGTAGTCATAATAGAGACATAAATGCTGCTATTAATATTAGAAATGAAGGATTGAAGTTAATAGCATAATTAATAAAAACTGTAGGAACTACAGGGTTAGCTTAAGGAGATTGGGCGTTAGTCTGGTCAATGAATTAAGAATCACACTAATTAATTCGTGTGAAGTTCAAGTGAGTCCGTATGAGATTTTATTATAGGAGGTTAAAATATGGCTAAAAATATAATTATTTATGGTTCAACGATGGAAAGGGCATTTAATAAATTACAAGAATTACTTGATAGTATGAATCAAGAGGATATTAATAAAGTTATCAAAACATCTCCTAACACTGGAATATTTACCATTGAATTAAATAATGGAGATTATTATAAAGCAATAAGAGCAAGTGATAATGCCAGAGGTTATAGATGGCAATATGCTTACATAGATAAGGATATTGGTCAAGAAGCACTTGATCATGTTGTATATTGTAAATTTATACCTGAATATGGTATTGATGATTACTGGAATTATGACAGAAATTTTAAAGACTATTACGAGTGGTATTGATAATTTAAAATAATGATTTTAATCACTATTAAGAAAGGAAGATATAAATGTTTAATGGAACCATAGAAATGAATAATGATTATCATGCTATAAGATCAATAGATTCTATTTTTACAGTCATTGAAAACTTTAGAAAGAAATTTGAGTTAGAAATTTTAGATATTAAGAAAGAAAATGATGTTAATTTAGATAAATTTATATTTGAACTTTCACAAACAACAATCACTTTCTCTTTTGCTTCTTTTAATAAAAGTTGTGAAATAATTGCATATGATGAACTAGATAAATTTTGTGAGAGATATAATTATTTGAACTATTATTTAACGGATTTTGATTTTAAGGTAGGTGATACTGTTTATCATAATCACAAAGAAGAGTTAGTTGTTGAAGTTGTAGATGATAGGTCTATAAAAGTAACATCAAAAGAAAAAGAAATTCCGTATCATGAATATAAATGTTGGGGAATGAGATTAAATTAGCATCAAAACTCTATTTAATGGTGAAAGGAGGAACAAATTAAAATGATCACAAACAAAGAAAACTACATTCTACAAGCAATGGATAAACTTAACTACAAATTAGTAGAAGAATTCATGAATGAATACAAACTATCTGAAATTGATGCTAGAAGGGATTTAGCAGAAATTTATTATCATAATGAATTTGAAGTTGTTTAAGGAGGAGATTAATTAGATATTTTATTATACAATTCCAAAAATGAAATAGTAACAGCATACACCTCCAATAACCCTAATTATCAAAATGGTGAGGAAGTAACAATTAAAGGAAGCAATAAAAACTATAAAGTTGTTGATATTGAGAAATATAGAGTAATGGATCGAGAGCAACATGTAGCACTAGAATTAAAAGTGGTTATATCATAAAATAAAACATTAAAGGAGTGGGGATAAAATGCTTGATGCAAACATTCAAATTGCTAAACTTCAAGAACAATTAGAGTCTTCTAATCAAGAGTTAGACAATATCAGAAAAGAAATTCTTGGATTAGAAATTAAAAGAGACATACGGAAATCATACATTAAAGAAATTCAAAATCAAATTACTCAACTCCAAGCTGATCAATATGACAAAGAAGCACAGAAGAGATTAATTAGGAAAGGTTATACTTATATTGGCAAAACTGACGAGATAAATGCGCTAGGAATATATGCTGAATGTGATAAAGATAAAAGGCATTTATTATTGTTTGAGTATGGTTCAGGAATAGGTTCTACATATAAAGGCGTATGCCCTAAGTGTGACATTGTAATTGATTTCACTGATTATAAGAGTTGGTAGGAAGTGATGCCTAAATATATCGAGTCAGGCATAATCAAAAATAAAATATTAGGAGGAATACATATGGATTTAGAATATTTTATGAACAAAACATTAAATAAGATAATTAAAATAGAATCTGTTCATTCAGATGGAGAATTAGGAATTATCACTAAATTATCTGTTGTTGATGCAGAAATAGAAAAACAGGAACATTGGAATGGATTTAAATTAAAAATTAATAATGCCAATATTGTAATTTGTTTTGATTGGCAAAAACCTAGCAAAGAATATATGTGTAGACATATCTTAGAATTATATCGTAGCGGTGAAGTAGTTGTTGCAATTAGTTTACCTGAAGAAGATACTTGGGAGTAGATTAGATATAAAATTAAATAAAATAAAAGGAGAATGATTTATGAGAAATAATGTAAACATTACAAATAAGGAAGTTCTTTCAAATAAGGAATTAGAAATAAGACATTATGATCGAATGAAAGGATTCTTGACTGCTGATTTTGAGGGAATGGATTTCAATGAATGTGATATTATATTGAGGCAAATTATTAAAGTTGCTTATGAGTTGCTGAATGAGAAAGATAATAGGGTTACAGGGTTTGTGCAGTATTAGATTTATACATAAAGCAATAAATAAAATTATATTGACTCTGTATTGTGATTAATGTATAATAATTTATATGGATTGTAGTACAGAGTTATGAAAGGATGTGAAAAATATGGCAAAAGGTAAAATTAATCTAACCCCTAGAGCACCTAAACAAAAAAAGGAAGATAAATATTCAGAATTAAGCGACATCAAAAAAGAACCTAAATTTAATGTAGAAGATAAAGTAGTTTTTGTTGGCTTAATTGTAAAATATAGAGGTCAAGAATGTACCATTGTAAAAAGAAATATTAGGAAAGATATTGATTACTACAAAATAAAATTTTATGATGATTATGAACTAAAAGATATTACTGTTGGACTTCTTAAAACCATTGAGGAATATGAACAATGGTTGCTGAATCAAGAAAATGGAAATGAAGATAATCAAGAAGAGATTTCTGATATTGAGAAAGCAATTCTTGAAAAGGGTCTAATTCCAATGCGTAATAAATTATCCTGTAATAATCAGGAAATGCTATATCATAGAAACTGTCCTGACTGTTGCTATGAGCAAACATGTATATATCATAAGAAATATCAGTATGATAAAATAAAATTTGAGTAGAAATAAAAGAAAGAAAGAAGGAATAATTAAAATGAAAATTATTAATGCAAGTGTAGAGATATTAGATCAAATCAATGGAGATGAAATTCTTAAACATATAGAAGTAGTAGGCCGAACTTGTTACAAAAGTGAGAGTAAAATTACTCCTGACTCATCTAAAAAATTCGTTGCAGACCTCATTAAAAGGGGCCATGAAGCTATGATTGAGCACTTTAATATATCAGTTAAGTTCATCTGTGATAGAGGGGTTACACACGAAATTGTAAGACATAGAATTGCTTCTTATGCTCAGGAATCAACCAGATATTGCAACTATAATCAAGAAAAATTCGGTAAGGAAATTACAGTAATTAAACCTTTGTTTTGGAATGAAGAGTCTAAACAATTTCAATCTTGGAGAATAGGGTGTTTACAAGCAGAGATTACATATTTTGAACTATTGACATTAGGCGCAAGTCCACAAGAAGCACGTTCTGTATTACCCAATTCATTAAAAACTGAAATTGTTGTTACTATGAATCTTAGAGAATTAAGGCATTTCTTTAGACTAAGAACTGCTAAAGTTGCACACCCACAAATGCGTGAAGTTGCTATTATGCTATTAGAAGAATTAAAAGGGAAAATACCAGTAATATTTGATGATATTGAGGTGAAGTAATTGAAAAATAAAGTAGTGGTTCTCGCAGGATTCAGCAGTTCAGGAAAGGATAGTTTATCTAAGTACATATCAGATAATTACAATTATGAAATGGTGATATCTCATACATCACGCCCCATGCGACCATTAGAATCAGAAAATAATCCATATCATTTCATTTCAAGAAAACAATTTGAAGATATGATTGCACAAGAAGAATTTATTGAATGTAGAAAATATAATACACTTGTGAATAATGTGCCAGATGTTTGGTATTACGGCTTACATTGCGAAAGCATTAATTTATCAAAACATAATTACATAGTTGTTCTAGATATTTTAGGGTTAATAGAACTCAAGAAACATTTCAAAGACAACATTGTATCATTTTTCATTGATGTAAATGAACCAACTAGAAAACAAAGAGCAATTAATAGGGATGGATTTGATCAAATAGAATGGAATAGGCGTAAATTAGATGATGAAGAACAATTTACATTTGATATAGTTAATCAAGAAGTTGATTATATTGTTAAAAATTATGATTTTGATGAATGTGTGAAATATATTTTAAAAAAGATTGGAGAAAATAATGATTAGTAGACCTCGATTATTCTGTGACATAGATAATACCATAACCTCTTCTACTGAAGCATTTTGTACTACATATTCAGAAATCTATAAAGATCACCCTGATTATATTCCTCCAATATGGCAGAACGTGAATAAATGGGATTTTGCAGATGAATTGCCTTTACTCAAAGGAGTTAAAGAAGTAGAAGAGATATTTGGCAAAAGAGATTTCTTTAATAATCTTAAATTTATTAATCATAATACATATGTAGTTTTAAGAGAATTAAATAAAAAATATGAAATTATCTTAATAAGTATTGGTTCGTTTTCTAATATAAAATATAAAACAATGTGGGTTGATACGAATCTTCCTTTTATTACAGAAGCAATGTTTCTTGTAAATAAAAATTGTAAAATGGATAAGAGTCTATTAAATGCAGTAGGCAAGGGCAATGTATTTATAGATGATGTTGAATCAAATTTAAAATCTGTCACAACAGTAGAACGTAGAATATGCTTTGGTGTGATTAAAAGCTGGAATGAGAACTGGCAAGGCGAAAGAGCATTGAATTGGACAGATATAGCAAATAAATTATTGTAAATATGAAACAAAACATAAGATAAAGGAGACAACCATATGATAAACACAAATATTGATCTAGAAGATATTTTAAATTTTCCAATTGAAAGTCCAGAATTTCTTCAATGTTGCAATGGATTGAGAATGACAAGTGATATTATAGATTTTAAAAGTTTGTTATCAATTATGTCAGATAAAAATGAAGAATATTGCGAATTAGAAGGACTATGCGAGGTTTGCAGAAGCGAGTTAGAACAAAGGGATGAAAATAGGAATGAACACTTTGGAACACCTGTAATTGAGAAAATTTTGATTTGTCCTAAATGTGGGTGATAAAAGGGAAATATTAATATGAAATTTAAACGCCCAATAGACTACAATATTAGATTAAATAAAACAATTGAAAGAAGGAATTATAAAAATGGCAAAGATTAAACAAATTGGTGGAAGTCCTAAAGAAATAGCTCATGATGCAAAGGATGTATTGATATGGCTCAATTGTTCAGAAAATAAATCACATCCTGCTTATATGACTACGCCTTATGATTTCACACAAAATAATAAAAGATGTCCTATATGTGAAAGCAGAGAACCTATTACTGCATATATAATTCGATATTATGCAGGTAAAAAAGTAAAAGAGAATCAAAATGTTAAATGCAAAGTAATTAAAGGTGCTGTAACAACAATTGATGAAGCAAAATCAGAAGTATTAGATATATTTTGGAATATTATCAAGAAGAACTGTTCAAATGTTATTGCTGAGGATTTAGTAATGTTTGAAGATATTGCTCCAACTTGTCATTGTGGATGTGGTATGGTAGCAACAGATGGTGAAAATATATTGGTTGGAAGAAAACAGGGATTATTTGACAAAGGTGAGTTCTTTATTGATATAATTAAGGGTTGATAATAACCTACCTTTTACTCCCAACCTCAATAACTCTAATTTCAACTAAAAATTCCTGATTCTCTTCACTGAGAAATAGAGTTAACCTTTCCAAAAAAGAAGCCAAGTTCCTAGTATTAAATTTTCTATTAACATTGATTAAATAGTTATTCTCAATTATGGTTTCTTTTTGATTAATAAAAATTGAATCTACATTCTGAGTGGGAATAATATTTTCACTCAGAATTTCTTTAGAATTATCTATAGGAGCGACCCTATTATATGGCCTTTTAATTTTCTCCTGATTACTATCTTCACCAATTTTAGGCAATCCTCTTGTAATTCTTCCTTTATTTAAAAAATCAACAGCAGACTTTCCAATCAATATTTCTCCACCTTTAATTTTTGCAACTTGCATTTCTGCGAAGAAATTACTAAGAGATGTAGACGAACATTTCCAACTTTTCATAATTTCATGATTAGTGTGTAATCTTCTCAATTCAGCTAAAGCTTTTTGATTACTCTCAAAATCTAATGCTTCAAATTCTGACTTAGATGGAATTTCACCTAATTTAATCTTTTCTAGAAGTTCAGTCATTTTCATTTCTCCAATCGTTGTTGAGTGAATTACAGAAGGTGCATAAATTTTCAATCTTTCTATTCCTACTAAAGATTCTGAAGGGGTTCTAACTGTTTCGTGTTTTCTTAATCTTAATGCTCGACCATGAATTCCATTGCCAGTTCGCTTTTGCTCTCTGATTTCATCTTTAAGCATTTTCTCAATTTCTGATTCTTGTTCATAGTCGAACATTCTGCACTAACTTTCTTTTTGCTACATAATACTACTAAATTAATACAAATAAAACCATAAATATTTACCAATCATTTTCTCCTGAAAAACCTTTAAGAACTTTCACATACAACAACATCCTTAATTCCACTATTTTCAGGCAAACAATTAACAATCATACTAAGATATTTTCCCTCTATCCAATCCACAGCAAATTGACTTGAACAATTAAGTATTAACTTTGTCTCCTGTATTTCTGGTATGATGGGTAATATCCAAGCAGACAGAGAAGCAGGAGACAATTTCTTTCTCAAGTTATCCACAACCTCTTCCCACACGCGATTAATATCAATAAGATATATATCTCTGTAAGTAGTCTCTGGTAATGCTTGCATGTTTTCGCTAGTTGCATTGCATATTTGCGGAGATGCATTTCCGTTTTCCGAGAATGCAATTATGTCTTCAACCCCATATTCTATGCCATTATTGTTTTCCGGCTGTGCAATCTCACATTCTGATGAAGCATTTCCATTTAATGATGTTTGCATTTCCGCATTCCGAGATTGCTTTTTCTTGTGGATAACTTCCATAAGAGTTTCAAAATTAATTGGACTAGAATATCCATCTAAGACATAGTTATGTTCTAGTAGATCAAGTTGTATTGCTAAAATGTTCACACGATATTGTATGGTTCTATCCCGTTTATCAAGAGGATTAGTTCTCTCAGATAGAAAACCCTTATCCACTAATACCTTAATATGTGTACGCATTGCGGTATGTTTTAATCTAAGCATAGTTTCTTCTGATAGTTGTTCAGAACTCTTAAATATCCATCCGTTTTTCAATTCTGCCTTGTATTCATATCCACACCTTTCGGCCTGAAACTTTTCTTCTAAAACAAATTGGTCATAATCTTTGGTTCTTTCTGACCAGTAAATAAATTGTTGCAAAATAACTGCCTTAATGTAATCACCTGTAATTTCAACTAATTCTTCTTTGATTGGAACTCTTCTTAACTTCTTTGGATCTCTAATCATATTCATAATAAAAACCTTCTCTCCATGTTTTGCCAACAACAAAAACACACTAGACAGAAGGTTTTCTTTTTGTTATAATAAAAATACAAACGAAAACAACCTCTGCTGTGGCTCCTTGAAGTGTTCGCGACCAAACTAGCACTTCAAGGAGTTTTTGCTATTATTCTTTTGCTAAAAATTAACATTAATATGGGTTGGACATGTTAATACATTATACTACAAATCGACAAGGCTGTGTATAAGTTTCTAAAATTTTATACACATGTTGATAAGTGTTTGGGCCGGACAACACTGAAAGGGATAGAGAAAATTATTAAATTATAAAATAAATATATGTTGACATGATTTACTATTTATGCTATAATATTAAGTAGGGAGAAATATAATAATTTATAGAAAGAGGAGGATTAGATTGTGGGATTAATAACTAAAGAGGTAATAATGAAGTGGCATTTTAGTAGTAAAAAGTGGTACATAGATAAAGGATTTGCCTTTACTAAACTTGGAGAGGAATTTAAAGTAAAAGTAGAAGATTTAACACATGCATCTAGTGCTATAGTTGACGTTCAATGTGATGGATGTAAAGAATATTTAAAACCTATGAAATGGCTTAATTACAAGAAATATGTAAAAGAAGATGGAAGATATTATTGTCATAAATGTTCTCAAACTGGACACAAAAATTATATTTCTTTTTATGAGTGGTGCTATACCCATCTCTCTAAAGAATTGGCTGATTGGATATTATCACGTTGGGATTATAGTTTAAATATTGACGAAAATGGCAATATAATAAGTCCTAAATATGTAAGTTATGGTTCGGTAGGTTTTAATAATAAGGGCTACTGGTTTAAATGCTTAGATCATCCAGAACATAAATCCGAATTAAAAAGTATTGCTCGTTTTACTTATACAACAATAAAAAAAGGATCTACCATAAGTCTTGATTGTATTATGTGTAATACAATTTCAGTTACGCATCAAGAACTTATTAAATTTTTAGTTAATAAAGAAGATGCTTATAAATATTCAGTTGGTTCAAATAAAAAAATTCCAATGAAATGTCCAGATTGTGGACATGAGAAACAAAAGAGTTTGGATAAATTGTGGAAAAAAGGATTTGGATGTGAATGTTGTGGGGACGGTATAAGTTTTCCTGAGAAATTTTTATTTAATGTATTTGAACAATTATTAGGCAATGATTTTAATACACAATTATCTGAAAAAACTTTCAAATGGTGCGATAATTATAAATATGACTTTTACATAAATAAAATTGATGAAATTATTTGTGAGTGTCAAGGAATTCAACATTATGAAGAAACTAATAGTACATGGAGAATGAGATTAAATGAAGTCCAAGAGAATGACAAAGTAAAAGAACAATTAGCTAGAAACAATAATATTAATAATTACATAGTCTTAGATTGTCGATATTCAAATATGAATTGGATTAAAAACAGTATTATGAAATCAGATTTGCCAAAACTTTTAAATTTTTCAGAAAGTGATATAGACTGGTTAAAATGTTATGAATATGCTTGTAAAAGCATTGTAAAAACTATTTGTAATATGTGGAATGATATTAAAAACACATTAAAAATATCAAGTATAATAAAAAAATGTAGATCAACGGTTATAAAATATCTTAAGCAGGGAACTGAGCTAGGTTGGTGTGATTACGACCCAAAAGAAGAGACTAGAAAAAGTGGATATAAAAGCAAAAGAGTTTTTAGTAAAATAATATGCACTACTACTGGAGAAATATTTAATTCTCAAACAGAGGCTGGATTAAAATATAATATTTTTCATTCAGGTATATCTCTATGTTGCAGAAATAAAGCAAAGTATTGCGGATTGCATCCCGAAACAGGAGTACCTCTTGGTTGGAAATATTATGATAATTTATTAGAATCATAAAACCTCTTGTATTTTCATAAAATTTGTAATACAATTGTAAGACAATGTCTTACAATTGTATTACAAATCAAAGGAGGAGTAAATATGCTGTTTTTGGACTGTGGTAATTCATATGTGAAGGCGTTAAATTCAAAAGGCAGGGAATTAAAGATTCTTTCTGTCATAGGGAAATATCAAGATTCTTTTACTGAAAAGAAAATGTGGGTTATTGATAATCATTACATTGGAGAAGATGCAATTTTACATGGGTATGCTCAAGATTATTCACTTGAAGGAATTAAAACAGAGCAATCAACATTCAAAATTCTTACTAAATATACCTTATGTAACTATAAAAATGAAGACAAAGTAGTATTTCTTTTTCCATTTGAATCTTATTTTAGTGAAAAAAAATCAATTATTGATATGTTTTCTCATGATATGGATATTAATTATAAAATTGGGGATATTGAGCATATTCATAACTTTAAACCGACACTTATAAAAAGTCTCCCACAGGGATATTGTGCGTCAATGGATTATTTTCTTGATGATGAGGGCAAAACTAAAGAAGAAATTCCTAATGTTACTTTAATCGTTGATGTAGGAATGGGTACTGTAAATCTAATTTATTTACTCAGAGGTGAAATAGTTAGAGAACTTTGCAAAACTACAAATAATGGAATGTGGCAAATCTATAAACGTGCTGATAGAAAAATATATGAAGTAGATTTATATGATGGTTATGACTCATTGGCGAATTTTTACCCAGACATTGCAACATTAATCAAGGCAGATGTATCAACCTTTTATGATTTAAAGAAAATTGACAAGATAATCGTTACTGGAGGAGGAGGGTCTGCTATATATCATTTTCTTAATTGGCCTCAAAAAATACTTCATAAAGGTCAATTCTCAAATGTAAGAGGGGCAGAAAAGTTGGTGAAGAATCTATCATGGGGGAAATTAGAAACTTTAGAGACGACAGAATCTTAAAACCATTTCTTGATGCAATCCCTAAGAATAGGAGAAGCAAAGTAATTAGAAGAGCTTTGTATGATTATTTTTTTAAAGGTGAAGATAAGGTAATGTTAGAGGATGAAGAGGAAATCTATATAGATGTATTTGTTAAAAAAGATGAAATTAGAATGGAAGAGCGATCTAAAACAAAACCAGTAAAAGAAATCAATTTTAATATGTTTGACGATTAAGTATTAAGTCCTGAGAAATCAGGGCTTTTCTTTTATTAATCTTAAATTAATTTACAAAATAAATCAAATTAAAGCATATAAAATAATGTTTGGGTAATTGTATAGGTCTGATTAATCAACTTCATTTAAGTCCAAAGATTTCCCATAAATTGACTAACATAATGGACAATTATCAATCAATAAGATGGAGTATGAAGCATGGTTGAACAATCAGATACATTATCACACATTATTAAAACAAAGCGAGGTGAACTAATTAAAATGCTATCAAAATTAGAGATAGATATTCTACATCATTTATTTTCAGAAAATCTTACTGATCCAATGAACAGCAGAACTGTAAGGAATATATCTCTTGCAATTGACATCAATCATTTGAGAGTCAGACATAATCTAAATCATCTTTTAATGCTTGGAATGGTTAAACTAGGGTGGAAAGAGAGGAATGCCAATTCATTCTACATTACATCCAAAGGAGTTGAAATGATTGAAACAAAAACCTGAATGTATCATCATTTGTAATCAAAATGATGATGATTTCGATTCTGTTTTTACTATCACTGATGAAGTTGCGAAATGTTTAATTAGAGCAAAAAGAGATTATTCTGCTAAAAATTATATCAGTGAAATTTGTGGATTAGAAGAATCTGTGGAAAATGTTTTAAAGATAAGTTTAAATTATGTTAATTTTATTTTTGTTTATGAGTGCGGAGGAGGTAGAGGGGAGTAGGAGTGAGTAATTAAGGAGGAATCATAATGCAAGCATATTTTACTAAATTTGACAATAATTCTAATTGGGTTAAAGGGGAAGTTGGTAGATTTAAATTTAATGCTAAACTATACAACACCCCATCTAGACTTGGAATTGATGGTGGAAGGGTTAGTGTATTAGCAATTTTTGGTGGAGAACAGTTTAATCATAATGATTGTGAAGTTTATTATGATCGTGGATGGGACATTGAGCCAAGTGAGGATGTTATTGATTATTTTGATGCTGTGATGGATTTGCTTGAGAATAGCGAGGAAAGAGATTTGGATTGAGTAGGGGGTAAGAATAGTTATAAGGGAGGAATTATTAATGAGAAAACTATATACAATCCTAAAACCAAGTAATTCTCTCTATAAGAAAGCACAAAAACGACTTCAAACTGTAACTTTTAATTGTTAAATATGTGCAATTAAATATCCTACATTTACCGAAAAATCTATTATCACAAAAGATACTGATTCTGAACTTATTCATGTTTTAAATTATTGTCCGACATGTGATCAGAGATTTGCCATTAGAGTTAATTTAGGAGAGAATTTTGTTTCTTTAAAATCTCCAGATTGGGATGGTAAGGATAAAGATAGGATTTATCCGAGGAGAAGAGTTGATTAAGGTACTTTAATTTAAGGAGGTATTATTAAATGAGAATTAAATTATCAATAATGGTTAATAAAGGTCGTAGAATCCATGACATTATTAATCATTTGGAATTTGATAGTGTTGATGATTTTGTGAATTATAAAAGAAAATTTTATGAAGATTTAATGACGAGAGGTTGGAGAAAGGTTTATATGAGTGCAAATCAATGTTATAAAGGGAATTTGGTTTTGACTCCTTATTTTATAAGAGAGTGAATTATGAGAAAAACAAAAGGAAAATTAATTCCCAAGCCAAGCAAAAAACTATTATTTTCACTTTTATTATTAACTTTATTGTCAATACCTCATCCTGTCTCAGCTAAAGGAGAGTTGACCACAGAGGAAGCAAAAAGTATCTTAAACATTGTCATTAATAAAACTTATATATTGCTTACTTCTTCTTCCTCTAATTATATTTATCCAGTAGATGGAATAATCTCAAGTCCTTATGGCCCAAGAGAGTCTTCATTAAATGGATTTCATTATGGAATTGATATTGCAGTAGTGGAAAATAGTAAAGTTTATTGCTCTAATTTTGGCATAGTAATTAAAGCAGAATTTAATGAAATGATTGGAAATGTTGTGTATATCAATCATTCTGATGGAAAACAGACTGTGTATGCACATAATAATCAATTATTAGTCAACGTTGGAGATAAAGTAAATCAAAATGATGTAATTGCTTTGTCTGGAAATACCGGATTACTATCCAGAGGCCCACATGTACATTTTGAAATTCGTACTAATAATGGAACTAATTCATTAAATCCAATTAATTATTTACCTGCTAAAAGCAAATAGAAAAGGAGGACTTATTATGAAAAAAGATACAAAAGCTCTTATGTTTTTAGTTGGAAGTTTTTCACTATTAGAATTTGGTGAGATTTTTCTTACTCCTTCATACTGGGTTTTAGGATGGACAATGGGCGCATTAGGAGTTTTAATGTTTGGTTTTGGAGCATATTGGTCTAAAGAATCAATTGTCAAAAGTATCAAGCATTTTGCTAAAAAATAAACCCCTCAAATGAGGGGATTGAATTATAGCATATGAATTTTATTATTGAATAAGTTTGCTTAATTGTTGCACTGTATTAACTAATTCATATGCTGAATAACCCACCAAACCTACTCCTACAACAAACATTGGCAGTAAAAACATTAAATTCACACTCCTTAATTTATTTCGTTGACCATATTATTAACCAAAATAATGTCGATTATACATGAATGTTTGTAAAAATCAAGACAAGAACCCTATATTAACCACCTATATTGCCATTAATACACCCTGAACCCTACAGACCGCATGAATAAAGGGATTCAGATTTTAAAATCTAGGTCTTCTTAGTAAAGAGGCATGGAAAAATTAAAATTTCTAGGAGGTTTTTATCATGGAAGAATTTAACCAGTGGTCAACAAAAATTTGTTTATTATTATCTGGACTAGGAATTGGTTTAGCTATGATCATGATAGTCTGGGCTGGTGTCATGGATGTCATTGGAAATGGAAATTGGAAAGCTCAATCCAAAGAGCTTAAGGAATCGGTAATCCGTGGATGTATAACTATAATTGTTGGGCCTTGGGTAGTGAAGATTGTCTGGACAATACTTAAAGGAGTATTTCCAACAATGCCAAAATTTTAAGATTAAAATTATTATAACTTCATAAAGGGGATGATTCCATTGCTCACTGTTGGAGAAGCAGGAGATGCTATAATTAAATTTTTTATCACACCTCCATCCCTAGAAACAGTTCAAAATGTTAATGATGCTTTATTTAATGCACCTACACCTCAAGATATTTCTACAGTAAATGGAAGATTAGAACATTTTATTACTGATTCTCTAGTTCAAAATTTTACACAATTATTTCTTCACACGCCTAATGTATTGGCAGAAAATCCTACAATATTATCTTTATACTATTTCTTCTTAAAGATCATAATGACATTCTCAATAGCAGGAATTGTATATTTTGGAATTATGCAAATTATGAATAAAAGTAGTAAATATCAGAGTACAGAATATATTGTGAAGATAGCTCAATCAATGGTCATTGTAAATATTGCAATAATTGCACTTCCAATGATAATAGATGCAACAAACAAATTTACCATTGTTATTCTATCTCTAGGCGGTTCAGAAGCACAAATGGTCAGAGCTTTAACTCCACAGTATGGTTTAGGTCTAATTATATTCACTTTAATTTTTGCAATGATATTAGTCAATTTAATATGGTTTTATTTCATGAGAATGATTTCTATTATGTTTCTAGTTGCTACAGCACCTATATTTTTCTATCTATGTTTATTTCCCAAACATCAAAATATGAGACAGGTATGGATTGATGAATTATTAGATAACTTAATTGCTCCAATTATCCATGCGATTATTATGGTGATTTGGTTAGGATTTGAGTCTTCAATATCAAAATCAAATCACGGAGGACTTTATCATATTATGCTTTGTATATCGGCAGGATCATTTATGCTAAAAGCACCTTCATATGTTCAACAATGGATTAGTTATGGACACCAAGCTCCGAATCCAGTTGCTATGTTTAGAGAGATAAAATATGGATTAAGCCCTAGAAAACTTATTAGATATAGTGGATTTGGTAGAATGGGAGGTATGATGTCTTCAAGAAGAGGAGCGAGTAGAAGGAGGTAATTTAATGTTAAATACTGAAATGTTCGACACAAATCAAATTATTGAAATGAAGGATGAAATATTTTATGGACTTACAGGGAAACAAACTATTTATTTAATAGGTGGGGTTATACTTGGATTATCGGTTTTTAATACAACTTTACCTATTTATTTAAAATTATTTATATTACCAAATATTGGTATTCCTACAGCAATTCTTACGAAAACAGATATAGACCAAGGAGTAGTATCTTTCTTTAAATTTAAGTGGAAAGGAATGACAAAACAAAATGTTTCAATATCAACTTTACCCAAAAGCAAACTATCTTTTAGCAACAAAAGAAGATCAAATATTACTCAGATCCAAGTTTAAATATTTGCTAAATTCTCTAAATGATTCATCAAGGATAATTTGTAAAACTGATTTAAATTATTTAAACAAAGATACACAAATAAACGAATCAAGTTATTATCTAATTACCAATTCTGATATTTGTGAAAACCTGCGTAATTCGGGAATGGACTATGCTCAATCTGAATGTTCAACTTCAAGCAATATCCAAATTAAAGAATTTAGGAAGTATATTTCTGTCACTGAAAACAATGAAAAATATTTTGCTAAATTAATTAAAGTTATCCAATATCCTCAAATGCTTTCTGTGGGATTCATAAACAATCTAATGATTCCTGACACTGAGATTGCTATTACTATCTTTCCATTGCCACAAGAAGAGGCTGTAAAGGCCGTAAAAAAAAGAATTGATACTACTGAAGCAAATGTAAATTGGAAAGCCTCAAAGAACCCAAATCAAGAGTTTTTTGTAGAAGATGAAATTGTAGAGAAGTTACAAAAAACAATGGTTGATCTTATGGGAAATGAAGAAAAACTTTGCATGGTTGGATTATATATCTTAATTAAAGGACAAACACTTGAACAATTAGAAACAAAAACAAAGCAAATATCTATGCTTTTAGATGGTATGCAGATAAGATTTAAGTTTGCTAATTGTGAACATTTTAATTGTTTCAAGAATTTCAGAGCATACAAAGAAATTGATCATGTAAAGGAGTTAAAAGTATTTTTAACAAGTGCAATTAGTAATTTCTATCCATTTGTAAGATATGTTTCCGGCAAAGGTATTACTATTGGATATGATTATCAAAACCATCAATTAATTAAAATTAACTTTGCAGAGACATTTAATAATTCATTTTTCATTTTTGGAATTTCAGGAAGTGGCAAGAGTTTTGCAGTAAAGTCAATTATAAAGAAAATATCTGCACATAAGAAAATTTATATTCTTGATATCACTGGTGAATATGCTAAATTAACTTCAAGGAATATTGTTATTATATCTAAGGATTTTGAAAAGTTCTTACTCAAAACTGAATTTAAAGATTGTCTTATTGTAATTGATGAAGCATGGAATATTTTAAAAACGGATGCAGTAATTAAGAGAGTTGTAGCAATTGCTAAAGGTTATCGTAAGAGAGGGGTGGGCATTTTTGTTTGCACCCAGAACCTCACTGATTGCTCTAAGGATGATATTGAATTAATTATTAAAAATTGTGCCAATACTTTAATTCTTCATTTAACTTCTTTAGAGTTGCAACATATTAGTAATTATATGAATATACCACCTCACATTATTGACTACTTATCTAGAATTGAGAAAGGACAAGGTTGGATGACTATAGGAACTAAGCAATATGCTTTTAGACCAATATTTGATGATAAAGAATATCTTCTATTCAACACTAATTACGAAGAAATGAAAGGGGTTGAGTATAGTGGGAGATAAAATTAATAAGATTAAAGACTTAACCATTAAATCAGGAAAATATTCTGCTCTATATAGCAGTAAATTTGTGTTAGGATGTCTTGGTTATACAGTTCAAATGATTTCAAATGGTATTTTAGGTCAAGGTATTCCAGATTATAAATTACCTAATTTGAAGTTTGGCGATGATAAAAATTCGTTAGGAGATAGGGTAGTGTTAAAACCTAGTAAATTTTTACTCAAAGGTAATGGTATAGTAATGGGCAAAGATTTAAATACAAAAAATGTAATTAGTTATCCTATAGATCATTTTGACGACCTTAGCAAAAATTCTATATACGTGGGTTCACCTGGGAGTGGCAAGACAAATTTGGCTGAAAATATTGCAATCCAAATATCTAAAATTAACAATTTACAAAATTTCAATACCGCAGGATTTTGTGTTATAGACGTAGCAGATGGAGCATTAATTGACAATATTTTAATGTCTATCCCAGAAAATAGATTAGAGGATGTTGTTTTATTAGACTTTTCCAATAAAGATTTTCTTCCAGGAATTAATCTCTTAGAATTTGATGAAAAAGTTGAGAAACAGTTTCCCCACTTTATTCATGCAGAGATAATTTCATTTTTCAAAAAAAGATTCGGAGAACAAATAGGTTTTGCAAGTGAGGATCTTTTATCAAATTCATTGAACGCGATTCTTAAACAAACTGATTATCCTAAAACTCTTTTAGGAATTATCAAAATGTTAACTGAAGTAGAATATCGTGAACAAATAGTAAAGTCTTTAAGAAAAAACAAAAGGAACGCTTCTGTTGTTAGATATTGGGACAGATTTGAAGCCCAACCTCCATCAGTTAAAAGAGATATGATTAAACCATTGTTAAACAAAGTAGGAAATCTTACTAATAATGATTATTTGAAATCAATTATATGTCAAAACAAATCTACTATTGACTTCAGGACGATAATGGATGAAGGAAAAATACTTTTAATTAAAGCCCCAAAAGTTGCTGTCGGAAAAGTTAATATTGAGATACTGATCCCTCTAATTATTTCTAAGTTTTGGATTGCAGCTTTATCAAGATTTGATATTACAGATAAAAATAAAAGGAGGATTTTCATGCTTTTTCTTGACGAACCCCAAATGTATTTGTCAAATGAGGCTGGAATTGAAGAAATTTTAACAGAAGCAAGAAAATACCGACTATGCTTACATTTTTTCTTCCAGTCTCCAGAACAAACTCAAATTCAATCACTTATTAGAATGATGTTAGAAGTACAACCTCAGATTATATCTTTTGCTATAGGTAGAGGAGGAGCACAAACACTGTTTAAAGAATTTGAAACAGGAGATGAAGAAAAAGATATGTCTAACAGATATGCTATTCTTAATCTTCCTAAATATCATGCACTCTGTAGATTTTTATACAAAAGTGAAAAAAGTATATCTATTATTAAATGTGATCCTCCAACCAAACCTTTACGCAAGCAAATACCAGATGCTATTAATCAAAATAGTCAAAAATATTTACGTTCTGTTGATGAAATTATGGAAGAAATTTTGGAATCGGATTATATCCCCGAACCAGATTTTAATATAGAGGTGATTGACAATGATCAGCAAAGATTTGATGTTGGAAAAATTGATTTTGGGACAAAAGTACGCCCATTTAACGGGGAGAGATTTAGAGATAATAAGAAGTATTAGAGATTTTAAAATTTTTTCCAGAACTCAGATTCAAATAATGTTCTTTCAATCTAAACAAAGTTTAACTGTTTGTAATCGAAGACTAGCTAAAATAGAAAGATTAGAATTTATTAAAAGAACTCCAGTGGCATTAAATGGCGAATCCTTAGTTACGGCAGGTAAATTACTTTGCCAAATTGGTGGAGTGAATTTATCTAAACTACCTTCAGATTATACTCATCAACTATTAGTTAATGAAATTTATGCTTTGCTGATTCGGGAGCAAAATTTAAATAAGATTTTTATTAAGCAATATAAACCTGAATTCATTTATAAATACAAGGATAGAGAAAATGGTAAGCAATATATTTTTAGATCAGATATATTGATTGTGTTAACTAAGGATGAACAAGACACCACCTTGTTATTTGAAATTGACGCAGGGACAGAATCTAAAAAACAACTGAAAGAAAAGATTGATATTTACGAAAAAGTATCTCAGAAGGTAAAGGGGTTTCCTCAATTGTTTTGGTTAACTAATTCAGCAGGGTTTAGAAGATTAACTAACTTAGGCAAACAAGTTAACATCGCTCAAATAGAAGAATTAAGAGAAAATTTTTATATTTTTACTCAATATCCAAATATGAAAAAGATAAGAATAATTCCAGATATCACGGTATGGAAAATGAAATAAGGAGATGGCTATAATGGGAATTTTAGGGAACATCATCAATAGTTTTAGCAAACCGACGATTGATGTTGATCTTATGATTCAACAAATTGCTCAAAGGACAGGAGTTAACGAGAATCTTATTGAGGAAATATTACTTGCAGAAGAGGATTTTCTAAGAGAAAAAGGGATAATTATTGATTAGAAAGAATGAGAAATCATTCTTTTTCTTTATTTTTAAGAAAATTTAGGTATTATTCTCTATGTTTTTGTGTATAAATATGATATAGTCATAGAAAGGCGGTTTTATTATGATTATTGATATGGTTAATAAATTAGTCAAGGAAACTATGGAAGGAGAAGAAGACATGGGAAGAAAAAGTAGAGACAGACTTGCTCAGACAAACACTAATGTAGTTAATCAAGTTAAGGAAGAGGCAATCAATACGATGACACAAGAATTTAGCAAAACTATGAGTGAAACTTCAGCAGGATTTGAAAGTTTGGATGAAATTATTGATGAGGATGAAAAATGGGAAGAAGATAGGAGTGATAAGATTATTGAAGTTGATAAAATTGATAAAGTTGTAGAATCTGATGAAGAACTAAAGAAAAAAATGAGAGAAAGAAATATGGGGAATGCCAATATGCCTGTGTTTGGTAGTTTAAGTAATAAGGTTAAGACTGGGAAAGAAAGCAATAATAAAGAAGATGGATATTTTTGGTCAATACCAAATTGCCAACCCGTTTATCGTAATGGTTCTATTTACAAATGGATCACAACATTAAATTGTTATCAACTAAATGAAATGTACTCTGGAAAAACTCCTTCAGTGATATACGATCCCTCAGTTCAGAGAGGTTCGCGTACCACCGCAAAAGGAGAGGAAAAACCATTAATTTATACTGCCAATGTTAAAACTATCTTATCAAAAATGTTAGACGGTTCTATGGATGCTGGTCAAGTATTATTAAATTATGCAAAAGAATATCCTGAACCACTTCACTTTAACGAAGATGACAATACTTTATCTGGACAACATGCTTTAACCATCTGCGATGCAGCCCATAGGTTAGAAAGTATGAAGATTTGGGTTAAACGATTCAAAAAGGATGCTCTTAGCATAAAAGATCCTAGAGAATTTTATATACCAGTGGTGATTTTTAATTTGTCTCACTCAGAGTCAGAAAATCTTTTTGTAGAAGCAAATTCAAAAGGTAAGGCTGTAAGTCGTACTAGGTTGGCTTTTCATGATGTTTTCAATGAAAATCGCAAAATTGTTGACATAATTGCGAATCAAAGTTTGCTCAAAGGTAAGATAGAGTTAGTTTCTGGAACAATTTCAAAATCAAGCAATAAAATTATCACTTATAAAACTCTACTTGATAATGTAGCACAATTTAAAGCATTAAATCCAAAAGAAGCAGAAGAGATTGGTTTATATCTTGTTAAATTTTGGGATGAATTAATTAGTAATATATTCCCTGAAGCAATGGGCAATATTGATATTGAAGCAAAATCGGAACAAAGAAAGCAGAATTTTATTTTAGAAAATATGTTTATATCAGGTTTCTTTGCTCTTGCTAATAGATTACGCAAGGAAAATGATTGGGAGAATAGACTTACAAAGTTGTCAGACAAAAAATTTCTAAGTAGGAGTAATCCTATATGGAATTTCTGTCTTAGGGAGGGATCGAAACTTGTGAATTCTTCAAAGGTTCAGAAGGATATCGCCACTTTAATTATCAATCATGTAATGGAAAATTAAAAGCGTAAAAAATAGAGAGTAATCACATTAATTTTGTGATTACTCTCTATAATATTATTTATCAAATATTTTCCAAACCATTTTCTCTCCTGTATTGGGATGTTTACCTGCTGAATTTAATTTACCTTTACAACATTTAGATATACTTTGTGCAGAAATATTATATTTGATTTCCGCATCAGATATTTTTTCAAATTTTTCACCAGTTGTTGTACATATTATTTTTACATTCCGAATATTTTTTGAATTATTTAAAATACTTGTAATTTCTTCCTCTGTTCTTAATATATATTCTTCATAATAAACCCACACAAGTTTAGTTCCATCTAAAAGTTTTCCAGATGTCTTTTTATTTCCCTTGCAACAATCTGAAATATGAGAAGTATTATATTTATTTTCAGCTTCCGTAACACTATTAAAAACTTCCCCTGTGGTTAAACATATTACCTTACGAAACATCTCTGCTTTCCCACCATAATCACACCAATTTAACTCAGTACCTTGTTTAAGATATCTTGAAATTGTAGCACTATGTAATTTCATTTTCTCTGCTATCTCTCTGACACTCTTTATTCCACTATTCCAATAATCACAAGCAATCTTAATCAAACTTGAATAACCTGCTTCGCCACATTTCAACCAATCTATATCTTTTTCCATAAAATTTAATAATTTTGGTAAATTACTATTCATGATACTATTTTTAATCCAATTCATTTCACTTTTTCTACAATCCAAAACTATATAATTTTCAATATTATTTTCTTTTGCTAATTGTTCTTTATCTCTGTCATTCTTTTGTTCTTCTTCTAAACTTCTAGCTTTTTTACTTATTTTTCTAAAAGATTCTTCGTAGTGCTGTATACCCATTGCCTCTATAATAATTCCGTTTAATTTTTCTGTATAAAAATCATATCTATAGTTATCACACCATTTTAAAGTTTTTTTACTTAGTTCTATTGTAAAATCTTTATCTAATATCTGCTCTAAAAAACATGCTATAAATTTTTGACTGAACGACACACCGTCTGAACATCTTGAACATCCAAATCCAACTCTTATAAAAACAGGAATTGTAATATCCTTCTCATATCCACAATATGGACATCTCATAGGGATTTGTTCATTTGAACCAAGAGAGTATTTATACATATCAGCTTCATTTACTAAATATTTAATGAGAGCAGGGTATGTAATGGAGACCTTATTACATTGATTGCAAGTAATACTACGAGTCCCTCCGACAAAACCGCTAATACTTTTCTGTTCTGATAGATGCTCTGGATGTTCTAAACACTTAAACCAATATCCTTTTCCGTTAATACCTTGTGATGAATGACTAATATCTTTTGGTGTTATTAATTTACCATTTTTATCAATATTCAATTCATAATCCCATCTGGATAAAATATAATCTGCTAATTCTTTATATAAATTTAAGTAACACCATCTAAAGAAACTTATCCATTCTTTATGACCAGCCTTTGCACATTGATGACAATAATATTTATTATCGTCTACTACTGATCTTTTATAATTATACCACGGTATTCTATTTATTTCTTTTCCGCAACCGTTACATTCACAATCAACAAATACAGCAGAACGATTAGGCAAATCTTCTACTTTAACTAATATTCTAGTTCCTCTTGAAACAGTTAATTTTCCGTACTTATTTATTGATTTTGGTATAAAATAATTTAATTTTTCATAATGTTTTAAATTTTTACCTACTTCTACCCAAACCTCTTTTGTTATCAATCCCATAATAAATCTATCCCCTTTCCTTAATAAGAGCCACAATTGGAATAAGACACTCAAGTTCTAAGGAAAACTCAAGTGCCTCGTTTTACAGATAAAAGTCTGGCCTGACTCCTATCCAACCAATATTAAATTCAATTTCAATTTCTACCCAAACAAAACAAAACAAAAAGAACCTCAACAGCTCTTTAAAAATAAAAAATATTAAATTCTAACTAATTTACCTCAAAAATCCCTCCAAATAACCCAAATCCCAACAATTACCACCTCTACAACCCTTGCTATAAGCCACTTTCAAAACCATTATTTCAAACAAAATAAAAACATACTTTTATGGGATAATATATCCATCCCAAAAACCCTAACCTTTACAACTCAACCCAATCCATGCTACAATAAGCACATTGAGTTATTTTCAGCATTCTTCTAGCTCAAACTAACTCAATGGCTTTTATTATCTCAAGGTCTCTGCTAAAATGAAGAATTTGGTGTGTACAGCCAATCTTCGTTTCTTTTTTGTTTGTTTTTATTATTTTATTAATTTCATATTACCTCAAATTTGAACAAAACAACTAAATATGCTATAATATAACCATCATTGTCGAAATGGAGGTTGTCACATGGACATAAATCTTATAAATTATAATGATATTCAAAAAATTAGAATCGCATACAATTTATGTATCAAATGTGCTAAACCATTACCAGAAAATTCTACAACATTAAAATGTATCGACTGTGATAAAAGTTTATTGCGTGCTCAAAATATTAAAGAAGAAGTTACAATATATGATAAATGCGAAAAATGTGGTAAAATTTTTAAATACAAAAACTTATCTTCTTTATGTTATCGTTGTAAAATTAAAGTAAAAAGACTTAATGATAAAAATGCTAAAAAATTAAATATCATTAATAAAAATACAAAAGATTTTTATCTTCAAATAGAAACTAAAAAAGCAATAGAAAAAGGTAACTACATGGGAACTAACATAAAAAGAATACGAAAAATACAGAAAATAAGTGTTGCTAAATTATCTGAAAACATTGGTATAAAATCGTATGAACTAACTAAAATTGAATCTGGTAAAACTAGAATTTGTTTATCAGAATTTGTAAAAATATATGATTCACTTAATATTGATTATTCTATATTTAATCTTGAAGAAAATGAACTTTATGGAAAATTGTATGTACGATTCAAATCAAGTATAATGGACTTCGCAATCAAATCTCCTGTAAATAAAAGCCGGACAGATATATTAACTATAGATAAAAATACGCAAAAACCAAAACAACTAAAACAACACCATAATAAACGACCAGATACATTAACCGAAAAAGAAAAACAAATCAGCACAAAAAACTTTTATATCCAATTAGAAATTGATCAAGCTATAAAAAATGGCAATTATATGGGATTTAATATTAAAAGAGTAAGAAAGTTAAAGAAAATATCTACATCTAACTTTACTAAAAATTCCAATCTAAAATTAGATGAATTATACAATATTGAAAAAGGTAAAAAGAAAATTAATCTGCCACAATTTAAAGAAATTATTAAGGTGTTAGGCGTTGATTCATCTATATTTGGAATCGAAGCAGATGAGATGTGTGGAAAACTTTATCTACGGTTCAAGAAAACAATAATGGATTTCGACTTATTAAAATAGAATAAACATTATAAACACAAAGGAGTTAACAATATGAACATAAGCGACATATTCAAACTATCTCATGGAAACCTAAACAAAAATTCATTAATCCCTGCATCACTCTTCTCAGATAATCAATTTAGAATCAAAATAATGGAAGAAACTGAATATGAAATACCACCTTATCAAACCATACTAGAAGCCGTACAATACCTTGATAAACCAATATCTAACTTCTACTTTACTGATAATTTTCTAACACCTTTTACCTACATCTCTGGCCCTGTCATGGTAGATATAGGTGTATTCAATATAGAATCATTGACTAGTTGGCATACTAAACAGAGAATTGAAAAAATTGAAGAAAGTATGAATAATTATATCTCTAAAAAGCAATACAACAAATTATTTTTCCTTATTGAAAAGAAAATTGCTCTAGACTTCTATATTCAATCATTTGATGATATACCTGATGAACAGAAATACGATTGCTTTGAGGACATCTACAGCCGTTCTGAGTATGGTTTCTCAAACCTTAACAAAGACTTCTTTCTTAATATTTTCAAATACAAACCTAAAGAAAATTTAAATGAAAATATTAAACCAGATGTTAATGGATTGGTCAAAATATATCGAGGACAAAATACTAAATCTACACCTTATCAAAAAGCTTTTTCTTGGACAATTGATAAAGAAAAAGCTAAATTCTTTGCTACAAGGTTCAATAAATATAGGGGAGAGTTATATGAAGCAATGATTAAAATTGAAGATATTCTTGCTTATATTGATAAAAGAGGAGAGAGTGAAATTATTATAGATCCAGATTGTTTAATTGATGTTAAAGAGATTAGATTTAAATAGAGTAATTATTAATCCAACAAAATGGACATGCTAAATTAACCAAATATAATCATCAAACATAGGGAGGTAATCATAATATGGAAGATTCTACACAAGAAAATCTACGCACTATCAACAAACAAACCATATCTAATCAATCTAAAACCTGTCCAATATGCCAATCTAAAAAAGTAAAAACTTTTGGTATGAATGCAAGAATGGAATTTGATGCAATTGGTATTTCTGGCCCATTCCCAACTATTACTTACATTTGTACTGAATGTGGATATCTTATGTTTTTTAAGGAAGTTATTATTGATTTAGACGAATTAGATAAACTTAAATAACTATTATATTAAAATACTCCTAACCACCAAAAGCGGTTGGGAGTATTTGTTTGCTATTATTTAATGATTATCTGGAAAATATCTCATAAGATTTAACACCTCTCTATAAGCATTAATTAAATTCTTATATGTTCCATAATCTTTACTTTCCCTTGTTAATTCTAACTTAGGAGTAAGAGCTTCAATTTCATTCATAAGAGTTCTCGTTACTTTATCATTAAATGAAATTTCATCTTCTTTCTTAGGAGTATAAAATCCAGTAACTACTTTAAATCCAATATCTTCAATAGCTTTAATATTTGTTACTCCTTCGTCCACAACAACTTCCAAAGGATTATCTTTGCTGTACCTATAGCCATAATTACTTAAAGTATTACCTCTCAGAAAATCAATGGATGCAGGGTATACTTTTGAATAATTTTCCCTTTTTGCTATAGCAGATGCCACAGCTACATTTGGTTCTAATACAATACAATCTGCTTCTTTTGCTAACGCAATTAATGTATGAGTTTTGCCAATCCCTCTTAACCATTGTGTATGTATTAATTGATTTGTTTTTATTCCTTCGAGTAACTTATCAAGAATTATTTGTTGCATATTAAATCCATTATAAGAGGTAATTTTGTTTTGATAAGAGTCTAGAAACTCCACTATATTACTAACATTAAATTCTAAACCATCTAATAAATAAATCATATTTTTTCTCCTTAATGTCGGCCATCACCCATTTATTTTTTATTTACTCTAACTACATAAATTATTTCCCAGAGAGTGTTACCATTACTCTTTTACCTATCATCTTCCTTACCCATCAAAGCCATAACTTCACTTTTATCCTTCAAACCACCAAGCAACATTGTCAAATTGTCTCTAGTTTTTTCTGAAAATGTAGGCCAAACTGATTTTAATTCACAGTAGAGTTCTTTGATTTTTGCAACGTAACCAATCTTTTCTGCTTCTTCTAGAGTCATAGTTGTTATTTCCATTTTATATCACCTCCTAAAATATTAATAATTCTTCCAATCTTCTTGATTAATATCTATCCCAGATATACCTACAAGGACTTTTTGTAATTCTTTGACTTTTATAATCTCTACCATCATTTGATTTAGACTTTCTACTAGTTCTTTATGTTCTAATTCTGTCATTAGTGTTCACCTCCTTTCAACGATATTATATTAAATATATTTACCTCTTCATCGTCCCAACATGATTTCTTCTCAAACTCAACGATTATAGGTTTAAAATGATTTTCTAGATGACATCTTTTATCCCTAAATGCTTCAAAACAATGCTCAGTATTAGTACAATGACCACAACAACAATCACTATCAAAACCTTGCTTCCATTCATCTCTAAAAGGACTCCATTTTGTTTTCATACAATCAATATGAGAAGAGGTTATTTTCTTATGTAAAGTTTGCATTTTTGTCCAATCAATGTCTATGTATACCCTTCTTATTGCTACCATGTTAATTCTCCTTTATATTTATTTATTTGGTTATATTGCAGTTTGGAGTGAAATTGGTTGTACCACTGTTGACTCCTTATCTTAAATTTATCTAAAATACATCTATCTGAATTTTCCGGATAATATAAATAATCTTTCTCTTTTATAGCTTTGTCTAACATTTCTCTTGCTTTAATAATATCTTCTTCTGTCCAATTTTTATTCATTTTATCACTCCTTTAAGTATATTAAATTATTTATTTATATTTATAACTATATAACTATATATAAATATAGTTATATAGTTATATTGCGGTTGGGAGTTGGTTTGATTTTATGTATTCATCGTAGTATTGCCATTTTAGAGGTTCACCTGTAATTGGATGCTTGCCAAAAGTTTTTCTCTTCCCTGTTAAACACAAATAACCATTCTTGCTAAAATTATTGATTCTATAGAAATTTTCGGCTTCTTTGAAACTATTAAAAATAACTCCTGTAGTCAAACAAATAATTTTAACGGTTGATTTAGTTGAATATTTATTGATAAATTCATTTAAAGTATTTATATCAATATCTTTAAAGTCTAAGTCGTATTTTTTTAACTTGTGTTTCTGCGGAGATTTATCTTTTAAATATACTATTTCGGCAATTAATCTAACCTTTTCTGCATATTTTAATTCTCTGTAATGACCAAGATGAATCTCCTTTCCTTTTATTGTAATTCTACTCTTATAAAGTTGGTTCTTTAGGTTTACGCCTATAATATTCCTTGATTCTAATTTTATTTTATCACTTATTAATTTCCGAACTCTTCCATATGCTGTATTTAAATCTAAACCAATCTGAACCATTGATAAATGTGGGTTGCTGTAATAATAATCAATTATTTTATCATCTTGATCTTTATTCATAGTTAATAATTTATTATTTAACTCACTACATACCCATTCCCAATTTTTACATGTTTTAATTTTACAAATAGTGGTATAGTTTACACTGTATTTTTTAGCTATATAGTGCATATCTATATTATTTAATATTTCTATCTTTATTTTTTTGACTTTTTCCTCATTCAATATAGCGTTCATTCCTCTGCTGGAAATACTTTGCTTTTTATTTAGTTTGATGTTTTCTTCTGAGTTTCCTGATCTTGTATCCCCTCCTTCTCCACCATCGATAATATTGGTTAAATCATAACTCATATTATATTTGTATTCATTGATATACCAACATTCATATTCAAATGCTTCAATTTCGGATAAATTTTCATGTAAAATATGTACTGCTACTGGAATTTTACTAATTATGTTTTTAAAATATTTATTTCTCTGTTTGGTGTTACACCATCTATTCTTACAGCCTTTTCCTACATAAAATGGCTCATTTGTGTCTAGTCGTATATATTCATAAACATAATATATATTGTTTTCCAATTTCTTTCTCTCCTCCTGATCAGGGAGGGTAGCTACCAATTAAAACTTGCAAGTTCTCACCTGTTTAATTTATTTATTGCTCTAACAATTCACTAACAAAAAACTAAATAAATTCTAAAATATTTTCTGGTTGATTACTTCCAAATATATTTTTAGTATTCCTCATTTTATTCTTCAAATCTTCCCATACCATTTTGCACAATTTATCCGCAGATTTATTCTTGCTTCTAGGAATCCATTGAAGATCAATAGGAACTTCACACATAGATACCAATTCTTTTGCTAATAATAAATAGTCTTTAAGTATTTCGTTGTCAGTTGATTTTTTGTATTTAATTTGATTGATAATACTCTCGCAATCTCCATTAATTAATAAAAAATTAATAAAACCAATCTCGAAATATTGCTTTAATTTATCTAATAAACCAATTAACCCAATAAATTCGGCTTGTATGCTATTTGCGTAAAAACAATAATCCCAACCTCTCTCAGTTTTTATTTTAGTCCTTGGAGATTGTTTATTTAATTTTTCATATAAACTATAAGTCCAAACACCTATGGCTTTTTCATTTTTAACGCTTCCATCAAAATAACCAATTATATATAGCATATAATCACAACCTTTGTAATTATTAAGCAGAGTATAAACCCCTCTGCTATGGGTTTAATCTTACAATCCTTTTAACTTTTCATTAATTAATTTTTCAGCGTTATTAAACTCTTCCTGTAAAATAGAAATTTTCTTACTATGCTCATCTTGTTTAGATTTTAACAAGTCTTCTAATCGTTTACGTTCTTCTTCTTTTTCTATATACAATTTGTTTTGTTTAGAAAACTCATCCAAAACAACCATAAGTTTTTCACTGTTCCCCTTGCTGCCAAGAGACAAACAAATATTTTCTTTAATACATTGTGGTATAGATTCCCATGACTCACTTAATCTTTCCATTACACTCTCAGTAGATAATCCTTTAAATCCACTAAATAGACCTTTCACAAAACCAGATTTTTCTTCTGTAATAGCTTTGCTTATATCTGTAAGTGGCTCAAAATACTTACTATCTGACATAGCCCATTCATTGATACTATAATCATACATTAAAAATACAAATTGATTTTTATTTAGATATGTATAATCGAACACTTGAAAAACCTCAAAGACATTGCCAGTTTTAATTTCTTTTACATTAAACATTTATAAATTAACCTACTTTCATTATTTTATTTTTTACTTTATGGAGATTGTGAACTTAATAATTTATGTATTGATATTTGTTAATACAATCATATATTTCCTCACCTCACTTTCTACTCTCTCATCATACCACTAGCAAATAATGTTGTCAAGTATAAATTTTATTTTTATATTTATGATAAGATAGAAAGAGAAAAGGGATTTTTACTTCCCTTATTTAAGTTCTGCATCCTTATCCTTATAAAACTCATCATACCCACTGATACAATTTTTGTGTTCAGAGTCGGTAATTAATTTCATATTGTGTAATTTATCGAAGAATCCTTTACAAATCATTTCCTCAAAAAATTTATTGTCTTTTTCTGTTTGTTGCATTCTTCACTTCTCCTTCTGATATTATATTAGGCTCAACAGGAGTATATATTTAATCACTCTTCTGCTACAAAATCATTTGACTTATCTTCCCACAGTTTTTGAACATTGTTATCAACAAATACAAAATAATCTGACTTGTATTGTTCTAATTCTTCTACAACATAAATTTCGCATAAATATATACCACCGCCCGTATTTTTAATTATTCGTTTAAATACACCAATTTCATCTTTAAATATTCCTTTAATAAATTTAACCGATTTGTTCTTAATAATATAGTTATCATTAGAATAATCTATTTTTACCTTATTATTCCCTTTATACTCTTGAATCGGTAATTTGTATTCTAATACCTCATGTTTAATTCCAATTTCAGTATTCTCATCCTTTATAAAATAAAGGGGTGTATCAAGATATCCTTCAATTACACTCTTTATTGCATCTTCAATCATTGGTTGATTATCTTCTGGGAATTCATCAAGATCAAATATTTTAGCCGGATCAATTTCAACCTCTAATATTGCGGTCATAATAAGTTTTACCTTTGCTTTTGCCATTATTATCACTTCTTCCCTTTATATTCATCCCTTAAATCCCCATGCTCATCATAATAATCTCCATTAAACTCATCTACATCATGCCAAGGCCCATAAGTTTCAAACTCATTCATTTTCTCTATCATTTCATTGAATTTATACTTCTTGACAATCTTTGGAGCAAATAAAGCAGTATACAAATCTGTATGAAAATCCTTCTCAAATATTTCATCATGAATTTTATCACCATTAATACACCAAGCATGATCAATAGTTTGGTTCGGTGGTTGTTGGTTTGAGATATATCCATGAATTAATTTCCAATTAGGGTTAGCGAGTATATATTGCAAACTTAATTCATAGCATTTGCCAATTTTAGAACGATTGATATTAATGACATTAGATTTCATCTGTTTTATCCTCTTTTCTCTAGTTACTTTTTCATTTCCTCAAATTCATTCATGCAATCACATTTTATATGATTAATAATTTTGTTTATAAAATCTTCAGTTAATTCAATAGTGACTTCAAGATACTCAGAATCTTCTTCATCATAACTAGAAATATCATTTTCTGATATAATATTCTTCGTTTTCTTAACAAAATCTTTGTATGAAATTTTGTTTTGTGTAATTAAATCAAACCTACAATTTCCCCTAGAATAACAATCTATACTCTCGATATTTCCATCTAAAAACTTGTTTAATACTTTGGAAATAATATCATTTAACATATTTAATCACTCTCCATTTCCTCGTTAATTAAATTCTGCAATTCAGTTCTGCCATTTGACTCTCTTACCCCTTTACGAATATAAGCAGGATGATTAGGGTATTTTGAAATTAATTCCCTAAATATCCTTTTTGCATTTTCAGAAGTATCTGGACTACCGACATAATAAACCCAATCATAATTAATTTTACCGAAGAAACATGATTCAGAAAGAGGTTTTTCTTTCTTCCTTATCTCAACTAATTTAATGGCAAGTTTCCTCTTAAAATCAGGATCAGTCATATCAGTTTTCATCATTATATCAATTTCTTCAGGGAATTGCATTACATCTACAACGCTATTACCATTAATTACTGTCCATGCGTGATGACTAGGAAATGTATTGCTAAAAGGATAAATTAACCAACCCGAAAAGAATTTTGCTTCTAAATTTATCGCATTTGCAATCTGAAGAATAATATCAGAACTAGTATAAGCATGGCCCATTTCAAATTTACATTGATCAACAAGTTTAGTAAATTGAAGTATTTTAGGATCGTTTTTATCTAATTCTTCTGTATATTCAGAGTTAAATACTTGTAATTTACTTTTTGATGAAACAGGAAATAATTTACTCCCAATAATGTGTTTTTGTCTTTGTACAGTGAATTGTATTTTATTATCATCCAAAATAATCATTTAATCACTCTCCATTATACTAATTATAGAGGACGAGTATAGGAAAGTCAAAAGGTAAAAAATGAGGAAATCTTCATTACAAAGACTCCCTCTTGAGGATGAAAGAAAGAGTTTATAAATGAAAAATGAAAATTAATCACTTATGTTTGTTATGATATATTATTTTAGGATTTATGTCAATGGGAGATTAGATATCTTTAAAAATATCAAGCATTTGTTCTTTTGAAGCATGATACATTATAATATCATGTACACAAAGATGTTCATAAATCCTTTTTAGTTTTTGGGAGTCACCATTTAATAAATCATTAACATATTTGGCAGTTTCTAAAGCATCATCTGTTAAACTCATAATAATATTATCACCTCACTTTGCAATAATTATACATCATGAGGCAACAAATGTCAAGGAATATTTTATTTTAGTGTTTTATATTAAGTTTTATTCACCATCTTTGCAAATTATAAAGGGGTATCCTTCACCATCCATTCCAAATTGCTCTTTAATAACTTTATTCGCTCTAATTCTTTTCAAACCTATTTTATTAACCTCTTCAATAAGTAAAACTGCAAACTCGTCTTTATAATATGTTTTTGCAGTTTCCTCTGTACATTCATAATCATTCATGAACTTATATACAATATCTTCTATTGTAAAATATTTTTTATTAGACAAGTATGTAAGACAATTAACAAACATTTCAAATCTTTCATTTTTCCCATTTCTACGATTTGGTTTAACTTCCCTTAATTCTATTAATTTTGATCTCAAGTTTTTAGCAATGTATTCAGTAGAGTATTTTAATTCTGTGGCTATTTCCTCTATTGATTTACCTTCATTATACATTCTCAAAACAATATCAACGTTTATCCTCTTTCTTCTCTCTTTCTTGTAATCTTTGAATAATAATTCGCTTATCACAAAACCAACTTTGCCACCATTGATATAGTCTATATTATATAAAGGATTTTCATTTGCAATATAGAATATTTCATAAATATGAGCTTCATTTCTAGTCATTTTTTCAGTGATGTATATTCTTTTAATTTCATCAAACCATTCTTTGTCCTGCTTGTGTTGCTTTAATCTAATTTTCATATTATTGGTAATGCCAACATACAGCAATTCATTATTTATATTATAGAATTTATAAACTAAGTTATCCTGTATATTATCATTTTGCTCATTGATATTATTGATAATCATCATCATATTCCTCCTTTGTCATGAGATGTTGCATGACATTTCTTACAAAGTGTTTTATATTTAATCTTCATCTGGACTCCTAACATCCAATTAGTAATATTCTGCAATTGAACATCTGTATAGTATTTTTTATTTTATTCAAGTATATAGTTTATTACATCAAAACCATCATAAACCCTAATTGTCATATAACCGTCTTTACTTTCTTTTATTTCATAAAACTCAAAACTATTCTTATAAAGAACTTCTCTTTGCCCTCCATGGCCATTTTCAATAATAACCTTTTTAAAGTTTAATTTATAAATATTGTCTTTGCATATTTCTGTATTTATTCCTTGAAAATCTTTCATGGTTAGATTCCCTTTATCTGTATATAGAATTATATTATCAAAAGATTTAAAATCAATACTTTCAAAATATCTGTATAGATAATATATAAAGTCACTAAATATATGTTCAACGAGATATCTATCCTGCATACCTCTATAAATCAATTCTTCATTTTTCTTATCTATAATCATGTATATTATTTTATGTTTATTTGCTAATTCATTTTCTTCTTGTATAATTTCTTTAAAATCATAATTATCATTCATTAAACAAGCATTAGCTAATATTGAAATATTATATCCAATTTTAGGATTATAACATTGTAATTTATCCATCCAATATTGTTCTCTTACAAATAAATCCTCTTGTGTAATCATGTCTTCAATAATATCAAATTTGAAATTGCTTTCATTATATTTATCCCATGCATATTGCAAATGCTGTGAGTGATGTTTTCCTGATTTTAATAAACTTCTATGTTGACTCCATCTGTTCTCTATATTTTTAGAACTGCCTACGTATATTTTTCCATTAATCATATTTTCTATTTTATAAATTCCCATGCTCATAATTAAATGACCTCCTCAAATTTATTTATTGCCTATTAAATAATTCCATAGTTTCTTCTTCTATTTCAGACACAAAATAAGAAGGTATCTCACCTTCAATAATCGCTCCTGCACACATATAATGAGGATTAACAAATATTTTCTTATGTAATCCATCTTTATACCTCTTAATTATATTCTTCTTTTCTAAAGACTTTATAATATCATTTGCCTTTCTAGGACTCATACCTGCTAACTCTGCTAGATATTCTACTGTAGGGAATTCCCTGTCTATAATTACACAATTTGTTCTGAATTCAACAAATGACTGAATAGTAAACATAAATCCCTTTTCAAAAATATCCAATGTCTTATTCATAATTAATTCGACTCCTTCACCTCTATATACTTTAATGAATAAGTCCTTCTTTGTATCTTTCCAAGCAATACATGTTGTTTCAATTGGTGTTTTATCACCTTTGTTTTTAATTTTTCTATTTACATCAATGCCATATTTTCTTAGCAACTTTGAATGTTCATGAAAATCTTTTAACTGAGCATTTTCAATTTCTCTCTTAACTGCTCCCAAATATTCTAAATTATTAAACGATTCCCCTGTAAGAAGATAAACGTAACGATCATCATCAAGTTTGTGCCATTGTATATCAATTTGTTTTTCTAAATCAGTTGGCATAATCAAATGCAACCCCTTCCTTTATAAGCTTTTACGGGTATTTCTAAAGTAACTGCATGTGGTGCAGTAAGAAAACACTTATATGCAAAATATATTATTTTTAAAACCTTTAAACTCTTGCTAGAATAGGGATTTCAAAATTAGATTCCTATTTTACTTCTTACTTCTTAAATAGTTTCCCAAGTGTTCTCGAACAATTTTGAGAATACTATTTTTACTTTTACCAAATTCTATAAGATTTAATGAAATATCATTAGAATTATAATTTTTATAAATATTAATAAAATCTTCTTTATTTCCTTCAAAATGTAAAAATACTTTAGGTTTATTCCCTCTTTTTTCTACAATATCAAACCCAACATGTTCAAATCCGAGATAATTTAAATAAGCGCAAAAATTAGAATCACTATACCTAAATAAAACTTCCATAATTAAATGTCCTCCTTTTTATATCTCACTTGTGATACTCTATGTTTTAACTTTCTTTCAAATTGATTTTCTTGTTCTTCTATTATTTCTCCAGTTTCTTTATTGATAATTTGGTTATCATTTGTTTTTATGTATTTTGACATAGTTATTAACACCACCTTCATATTATTAAAAATAGATTAAATTATAATCCTAGTCATTGAGCGATAGCGAAATGGCTAGAAGAGGTCAACGCTTTGACCGATACATTGCTTTCGTTAGGTTCTCTTATACTTTGTCAATAATTAATTTAATTTTCATTTCGTATCCCAACCTTTCAAATTTTGTATTGTACTCCAACCTTTTTGTATATAAAATAGTCAATGGCGAAGGTAGGTTGGAACCTTCTTTTTGACAGGTTAATTACTCCTATCAGCCATTGACTAAAAATTTTCAATATTAAAGGAGTTACTTTTCAGCAACTCCACAAAATCTTAATAAATATTATTTATGTATTGTTAAATATCTAATTCTAAAACAATATGATACTTTCTCCAATGATCTCTAATCTTCTCATATTGTTCATCTGTGTCAAATGACAGTGTGACCAAGTGTCACTTTGTCATTTGACTAAAGTCCTGGCAGGACATCTGTCATCTTTAATATCATCCCCATTAATTCATATGGTTTTTGCTTATGTGGGTTAAATCTAACAATATTATAGCCTTCACTTCTTATATGTTTTTCTCTTATTATTTCTTTTTCATTAGAATATGAAGAATGTCCATTCTCATCTATTTCTATAGCTATAGTATTAAACAACACAAAATCTATCAGATAACCACCACAATTTACTTGCTTTTGAATATTTTCTACTCCAAAAGAAAAATTTAAATATTCTTCATATTTTTGCTCAAATTTCTTAAATTGCAATCTATGCCCATTTGTCAACTCTTCATATAGTTTAGGATTTTGTTTTACCAATTCTTCTCTGACTTCTTGTGCGATATTAGAACTGGCTAATAATGTACTAAATTTTAATATTGCTTTTACTGGAACAATAGTTAATGATCTTGCTCTTGATTTTATACTGTTTATTATTTTAAATGATTTTAGTTGAATTCCTTCTATGACATATAATCCACTATTTTTTAATTCTTCATTGTGTCTTAATATTAAATGACGCATTGCATTGTCTTTAACTTCGTAATATTCTGAAACCATTTCAACAGTTGTGTTTATCCCATCTGGCAAAAGTATTAATTGTTTAACGTGATTTAAAATTTGCTTTTCCATTTAATTTTTATCACTTCTTTCTTATTTTTATTAGTAATTTCAATACAAAAACAAAACGGCGAAGAATTGTTTCCATATACAAAAATCACTTAGAGAAAAGTCAAGAAAATCCTAACTCTTCTCTTCGCCGTTTCTTACTAATAAAATAAGAATGAAAGAAATGTTAGAATAGTTTTCACTACTCTCTAAGTAGTTCTTTGATTTGTAAATTAATTTTCTACATAATAAAAAGAGTCACATCTCTTGTAACTCCCTAGTTATAAAACCATTAAAAATGCGATATAATACTTATATACCCACAAAACCAAAATCACCTACCAAGGAGGTATCCCCATATGAGAAGATGCACTAAATGCGAAATCGAAAAAGATGATTCTCAATTTAGAGGCTCTAAAACAAAACAATGTATTCAATGTGAAATAGAAAAAGCTGTGAATAAAATGATAGAATATAAAAGTATAAACATTGGATTAAAAAATTTAGATATCTCCTTGAAAAACATAATTCTTAGAAGTAAATATTTAATTTCCAAAAAGTTAATCTCTCTTGATGAAGCCATTTCTTTAGTAAATGAAGATAAAGCACAGGTTTATAAATCAGATACAATTTATATGCCAAATCATGAAGATGAGAGTTGGATTGTTAGATACAATGTTAATGAACGTGACAATTATAAATGTCATTATTGTGGAGTTAAAGGAGATACTGTTGACCATTTAATTCCAAAGAGCAAAGGTGGAGAATTCAACGAAGATAATTTAGTTTGTTGTTGTGGCGATTGCAATATAGAAAAAGATAATATGTCTTATGAAGAATATAAAGAATATATTTTAATACCAAAATGGAAACGATTACAAAATGTTAAGGATAGTAAAATTAAAAAGGAGCAACAAAATCGTAAACGTAAAAAGAAAACTCTGTTAAAGCAAAAAGAAAAATATGGATAGCATAAATAAAGAGAGGAAATTTATTTTCATAAATCCCTCTCAAAACAATCTCAAACCATCCCTATCAAATTAGCATTTTAAATTAATTACACCCAATGCGACCTTAGTGAATTAACTCTTAAAAATTGAAAATTCTTGTCAGTCAGACACATTTTAAAACCCAATCATAGCAACACTTTTCAGGCCCACAATAATCTAATATCCACAGAAAACACTCTCTAAGCTGTTTGAATTGATGTTGTGTAAGTTTGTATGGTAGAGACATTTCTAAACGCTTAGAGAGTGTTTATATTTGTAATAATTAGGGTTTATTGGTTTACAATCTAAATAAATTATAATTTAATTAAAATTTATCTCCATCACTAGGATTATTAAGAATCCCAAATCCAGTTAAAGTTACAAGAATTAAATTAACCAATTCATCAGCTTGAGGAATTTCATATCCAATATAAGTCTTACTAACAAACGTTACAAGTGAAGCAACTGAGAGCCATAATCCCCATGATTTGAATCTATTTTGATTTTGCATAATATATTTACCTTCTTTCTTTTAATTATTTTATTTTATTTAATTTTATCTATTAAATACTAAAATATTGGAACTGTTACACTAATTCCTTTTGCTGCAAATAAACCTAAAATTATAATTACTACAATTGATCCTCCAATTTTAATAGAATTTATAATTATATCCTTCTTATTTGAGCTTGTAGTTGTTACTATCTGTGTTTGATTGTTCGAAGTATTGGTGACGACTTGTGTTAGAGTTGTTAAAATGGAATTATTAGTTGTCAATACAGTTGATTCTAATCTTGCTACAGCAGATTTAAGATCACTAACCTCATCTTTTGTATCAATTACTTGTGAAGATATTGAATTCAATTTTTCTTTTATAAATACATTATCAAGTTCTAATTTTTGAATACGGGTTCCATGATCGTCAAGAATTATTTTTACCTCTTTCTCATCCACTTCCAACACCTCTTTCGCTATATTTTCCATAAATAATACTTGCCCTCCTCTTTACTAAATTTATTTTGTATGGTATAATGAATTAATGGTTGTAGTGCTACTAACATTACAATCAGGATTCGGCAGATAAAAAACTGAGGGCAATTCAGTAAATATCTGCCACCTACATATATGACAACTGAATATATAAATAATTAAATTACAATACAAATTACAAAATATCTACAACTTTTTGCAATGTATCTTTTGCTTCTTTACCAGATAGCAATTTCTCTTTTTTATGTCCAACTGTACTTCCTCCTACAACATATAAAGTATCGGCTTTTAAGCAATCTTGATTAAAAGTCTTATCTGTGTTTCTAAAGTAAATTGCACAATTATTTAATTTCTGAGAAACTAACATACAAGCACCTAAGTCATTGAGAGAGAAACCAAGCACAGCATTTAATACATTATCATCTCCTTGACTATTATTTATTGTTGACTGAATAGTTTGAACAATTTGCTCTTTATAAGCCAATCCAATAAAATTACAAATTCCTCTTGCTATAGCACTCGAAACCTTATCATCCCATGTAGAATCTTTCATTAATGCTTCTTCTTTAGGATTAGAAATAAATCCAATTTCTGTTAAAATAGCAGGGCAATCAGTTTCCCTAAGTACATAGTAATTTGCTGTTTTTAAACCTCTGTCAAACAATCCAGTAGCAGGAATGAGTTCTTTATGTACTGATTGTGCTAGTGCTCTACCTTTCCCTGTAGTTGCTAATGAAAAAATTTCTACACCATTTGCCGAAGAATCTGAGTACGAATTACAGTGTATACTAATAAAATAATCACTTTTCCAAGCATTTGACTGATTTGTTACATCCCATAAATCACCATCTTGAATTACTAATGTTTCAAGTCCATTAAATTTCAGTTTTGTAGATACTAAATCTGCTATTTCTTTTGTTTCTATGTATTCTTTATATCCTGTTGCTCCAATTGCTCCTGGATCTATTCCATTTGAATCTGAACTATTAACTCCTTTTGGGCCATGACCAGCGTTAATAAATATTTTCACTTTTATTTCACCTTCTTATAAAATTTTTATTTACATTAAATTATATTACATTCTTAAACTCTTCGGAATTATATCTTATTTTAAACTCCTCAAATTGTTCATGTGTATTGTCATCCCCATAAATATGGTGGTATAAATTATGTATATCTTTTCTCAGACAAACCCCTAAAGGATATTTATTATGTATTTTAATATTTGTTTGTTTTATCAAGTCTAATTCTTCATCTGTATACTTATTTACCATTGTATAAACTGGCAATTTTGTTTTCTCCATCACTTCCCTGATTATTTTATTAAATGAATATAAATGATGAATTATATCGAAATTTTCACCTGTTATTACGCATTTGTAGTTACAATTTATCATAGAATCTTTTTTCCATTGATCAATATGTTCTCTTAATAAGATATTTAATGAAGAATAACCGTTACTGAAAACTTATAAGAAGTTATAAATTAAACAAATAAGTTATAACTCTATGTTTCATTTTCCATTCATCGTGTTCTTTTTCACATTATTTCTAATGCTACTCAAGTTGCTTAACACTCCAAGAGCTTAAATTCCTCGGCAACGTCCGAGTATATGTTTTTACCTATACTACTTTAAATATCTTGTAATTGTTAGTATCTCTTAAATTTAATGAAGCATTATAATCCCTGTCTAAAATACTTCCACAACCAGTACAAACCCATTCTCTGTCATTTAAATTTAACAACTTGTTAACTTTACCACAATCATGACATGTCTTTGAGCTTGGATACCATCTGTCAGCAATTCTAATCTCAATATGATTCCACAATCCTTTATACTTCAACTGTCTACCAAATTCATACAAAGATTGTTGTTGAATTGCTTTGGATAGGTTTCTGTTCTTCATCATTCCTTGAATGTTCAAATCTTCAATAGTAATATGACTTGGTTCTCGTCCCACTATCTCAGAAGTTGTTTGATGGAGATAATTATCTCTAGTGCCATTAAGTTTATGCTGAACTGATTTTATCTTAAGTTCCAACTTAATAATATTCTTGGTTTTAATATATTTCAAACCATCACGGTTATCTTCATATTTCTTAGAAACTTGTCTTTGTAATCGCTTCTTTTGCTTTTCTAATCGTTTCATTTTCTTATTTTTATTGATATTCCCATAAGTTTTTTCATCAGAACATATCGCTAAATCTTTAATTCCTAAATCAATGCCAATTCCTTCATTTAATGGAGTTTCAACATTATCAGGATATTCAATCCCTACGCTAATAAACCAATTTAAACCATCAAACGACACTCTTGGATTAATATACTTAACATCTTTACCAAAAGGAATTCTATTGTGTTCAGCTAATCTCACCCAGTTCAACTTTTGCTTATTTGCCTTTTTACTTTTAGCAAATCCTTCAAATTTAACATGAGTAGATGTGAATTGAATTTTAATATTGTCTTGATAAAATTTAGGAGGAGATTTCTTTCGAGTTTTGAACTTAGGGAATTTTGCTTGACCTTTAAAGAATCTCTGATATGCAATGCAAGCATCTTTAACTGCCTGTTTAGGTACATTATTAGAAACATTGTTTAACCAACTAAACTCTTTAGTTTGCTTTAATTGAGTTAATTCTTTCCTAAGATCATTATCAGAAATAAACTTACCACCATTAGCATAATTTTCCTTTTCTCTACCTAATGCCCAATTGAAAGCCCATCTTTTAACTCCAGCATTTTGAAACATTAATGTATTCTGCTTATTGTTAGGTACAAGCATCACTTTGATTCCCTTTATCAATTTCCTCATCTCCTTCCTTAATTAAATCATCAATCATTTTTCTAGTTCTGTTTGCTCGTTTCCCTTGAAGTCTGCAACTAAATACAGTAATAATTTGAATTAAATCTTCTATTAATTCAAAACCAAATCTAAGAAGTCTATCTTTATAAAGAATAATTATTTGTCTACTTTTATTAACCTCCTTTCCAAGCATTACTTATCTCGCCTTTTTGTCTTTCTTTAAAGCATAAATTACACATATTGTAATTATATTCTGGGTGTTTTGCTTTTCTCCCAAATATTATACTATTTAGTGATTTCTTTTGAATAATATCTGGATGATGAGGACAAATAAATTTCATTTTTATTGCACAACTTGTATACTCTTGTGGCGGTAAATAAAGTCCTCTTTTTGCAAATTCTTCAAAAGCGATTTCAAAATTGTACTTTTTATGTTTATTATGCTTCTTTATTGGTTCAAACCCTAAATACTTAAGAAAATCATCATATGTTTTTATAGTATCGTGTGGATAATTTTTAACTAACCATATAGCAGATGGTAAATCAAATTTATGCTTTTCTAATTCTGAAGGAGTAATAGACCTACCTAGTTCTTCACACGCAGATTTAAACATTTCTATATACTCATCATATGTTTTTGTTGCTTTCCAATTTATTCTTTTAGACATTTTTTAAACAGACCTTCTTTCTTTTATTAAACAGTTTTATATTTTTTAATCGCCAATTGAAGATATTCACTATTTTGAAATAAGTAAATAGTTCTACCTGTATTTTTTAAATCTGATTTGATACCTGTAATTGAAAATCCATTTATAAGGAGAAACCCTGCTAATTTTTGTGAAAAACAATTATAAACATTCATATTAAATCCTCCTTTTTAGACATAGAAAATAGAGAGGGTAGTAGATTTACCCTCTTTTTGTTATATGTTTTATTTAATTTTTAAAATAATTTAATACCCTAGAGAATCAAGTTTTTAAACGGTTGTTAAAATTAACTATATTATAAATATAATTAAATAAGTATAAAATTAGAGAGTGTATGTTTACACTCTCTTTGAATTATTAGTTGTTTTTACCAACCTTCGATTTAGCAGTCTTTAGCGAAGATTAGTGAACCATTAACACAGAAGAACTCCCCGCCACTAAATCAAACCATACAGTTTTTACTTCATTTGTGTAAGAACTGAATACATCGGCTCCATTTAGCAATCTAACAACGGTTGGATCAGAGTCGAATGGAAGTCTAAGAGTAATCCCCTTAATATCTTTTCTCCCATTATTTTTAACGGAAATTTTATATCCATTATTGGCTTCTACAATATCATAAGAAAGATATTTATTGAGGTAATAATATCTTTCAACATATTCCCCCCTCGTCATCCAGAACGGATTTTGTGCGACTAATTGGGCAATTACCCAAGTGTACATTTCCTGCAAATATGCTTTAGTTTCTTCATATGACGCTTTCTTCCAGTCAGCGTATCCAGCACCTAACCATGCACCACCCAAAGCAGTTTCAGATATCGGAAAATCGTGCATGTAGAATACATATGGTATATCCAATGAATTACACCTAGTAATAGCATCAGTTATATATGTTACTTTCGCATCAGCTTTAGTAGTCTGATACCAACTTGAATCATTCGAAGAATTCCATGTCGCCACTGATTGCAATGTAGTTCCAAGCATGAAAGGCATCTTTTTCTGAGTTCTAGAAGTATGCCAAGCCCGTGAATATGATGGAAACGGTAGATAGTCAGCAATAATTACCTCTTCTTCTTCTGCCATTAAAAGTGATGAAGGTTCAACAGAATGGGCACCCATCGTCGTGTACACGACAGACTTGGTCAATGCACCTTTAGCCTTCAATGTATTTAAACTACCTATAACCTCTGCAGCTTCATCACTGCATGTATAAGTGATTTTCAATTGTTTGCCTACATCTGCAGAATTAAATTTAAGATACCCGTCAAGCAACTGCCCTACTGATCCTATGTCGGTTGCTCCATTTATTACATATTTACCAACGTCTGAACCCGTTCTAATTATATCCCCCGTTTTTCTAGTAAACGTGGTTACATCATCAACAGTTTTTACGGATGTCAACATAGCTTTAAAAGGCCTGTTAAGCCTTACTAATTGACTTGATGGTATTGTATGCAATTCATCCGTAACCGTAATAACAGTGTTATAGTGGGATTTAGTATGTGATACGAGTCTCGTTATACCGGGCAGTCCTCGATAAAATCCCGCTACATCATCTGTAACATTATCAGCAACTAGACCCCACTCCATGGGAATATTTGATCCAAACGATTCATGTAGTGATTGTGCTGCCGCAAGGTCTGTAGTAACGTCCAGATCAACGCCTAACGCTGCTATTTTCCTGCCATTTTGAGCATCTAGTGCTAATCTTGCGTTATTATCCTTACCAAGCAAGATATCTATCAGTACGTTACTTTTCACGTATTTCCAATACGCTTGAACACTTGCCGTTGCTCCCGAACCACCTCCATGTGCTACTACGAAAAATGAATTAGGTTTATAGGCAACCATTTTTGCAACAACTTCACTCTGAACAGCTTTAACGGGGAAAACAACCAATGGATCACTAGCGATAAGATCCAAGCTTCCAGAAGTTGAAGGGATAATCCCTGATTGTAATATTTCCGTAGTCCCAAATGGATAGGGGTCACTATGTTGAAATGTTCCAGTTTGTGCAGAAAAGTTTTTTGAAGGGCCAGACGATAGGCCACCTAATAAACTCGCCAAACTAGTACTTGTATATGTTCCATCGGCAGCAAAAACCCTAATATTATAAGTTGCATCACCTAAAAAAAGAATCAACTTTACTCCAGCAGACATCATTGTACTAATCGCTGTTTTTATTTCAACCCCCGTTACAAAATTAGTAATACATAATTCTGATTGAGTATTTATTACTATAACATCAACTTCATTTTTCCAATCATTTGCATTAAAAACAAGTGATTCCCACGAACATACTTCGCACAAATACCCACCTTGGAACGCTTCGATTGGCAAAGGCATATGGCTTGCGCCTAACGTTTGATGTGGCCCAACAAAGAGAATGCGATGTTTCTTTATGATTTTTTCCCCAGACACACGAGGGTAAGAACTTTCGATAGGTGGTGGATTATATCCAAACATTTTTATACCAACCTCCCTACAATGCATGATATAGCAGGGATAGTAACAGTTAAACCAACTACACCAGCAATAGGAGTTCGATAACCACCAGCAGGGACAATAATCGTTAATCCGTTAACTATGAATGTTTGCCAAGTTGCTTCTTCGTGATATATCTCAATTGCTTCTATGTTTGCAGAAAAGGTTAAAACATTGACTACTGCATCAACGTCAGTGAGTTGTTCTGCTAAAGTTTGGTTCGGTAAACTCCCATTTACAGATACGTTCACTACACCACTCTCAGTAACAGACATTTGTTTGGGTAAATTATTAGGGTCGTTTCCTAAAACTGGACTTGGATTTGTAATAAATCCCATTTTATAATTCCTCCTTATTATTATTTTATATTTGCTTATTAGTTATTTAAAAAATTCTTTCTTATTAACTTAAATAAGTACAATTTAGTACAGCACTTGTTTCAGAAATTGCAATACCCTTAAAATTAACAATATCACTATTACTATTTAACTCAATTAAACTTCCCATTGCTACTAAGTGGCCTAATGTTGCAGTTGGTATTCCACCATCAATTCTAAATCTAATATTATTATTTTCTACTGTTATGTAAGCTTTTGTATTTGTTGCATAAGTTGCAGAAGTTAAAATAGTTCCTCCTGCTGTATTATCTACAGTTACTTGTTCAAAAGCAGTTGCTTCTTTATCGGCAATAATAATAGGATCTGTTATTTTTTTTATTCCCGCTGTATCCTTAATTGCAGTTAATATTGTTTCTAATTGATCTACGTATGTAATAATTGTATCCTGTTTAGCTTCTGTTGCAGGAGCAGATATTACTTTTGCCAATAATGATGCCAAAGTTGTTTGAGTAGCAAAATCTTTTGCTATTAAAGTATCCTGTTTTGCTTCTGTTGATGCTCCAGTTGGTAAAGACTGATCATTTTTAACCATTAATCTTCCATTTAAATCAAACCACGCATTAACTCTGTCGCCTACTGATACAGCAGTCGGTGCATCAGTAGACGCTTTCCCACCAATTTTAAGGGGATCTCCTGAATCAACAGCATCATGTGCTATGATACTGTCATATACTTTCTTCCAATAATCCCTAAGAGTTCCTAATTCTATTAAAGCCACAAAAACACGACCTTTCTTTTATGTATTTATTTATTTTGTTTATTAAAACGAAACTAAAAAGCTGTACCATACCACTTAACTTGTGTTCCACTAGGAGACATAATTTGCATTGAATTAATTAATGCATCAGTAATGATTAAAAAAGAAGTAGCCATAGTATCTGAATTATTAATTTTAATAGAAATTTGATCTTTTGCTTCAATAGTTATACCAGATAATGGAGATTCAAATGTTATAATTTCATTGTTAATAATTGTAGTGTAAAAATCATTCGAAGATACGATAGAAGTTGCCATTTTTTATTTTCACCTCCTTTAAAATGTCATTCCATTTGGTTATTTTTATTTTAGTTTGATTAAGTCTAAATATATTTCTTTTAAACTATACATTTCACATTCATTATATAATTTGAATCTAAGCCAATCATCAACAAAAATACAGAATGGAACTATTAGCATCCACAATATTGTATATGGGATACAAATCTGTCTATATAAATTCCCCCATGTATCTGAGTAATTCCATAGGTTCATCTCTAAAAACACATTAAAAAACATACCAGAAACAAACTCGACAATTAAAACTATAAAAGTTCCAATTAAAGTTTGTTGATATATTTTTAATTTATAATATTGTGGATACTCATTAAGCAATCCAATTAATACACTACAAATTCCACCTATTAGTAACATAATTATATTTGCATTGCTACGCCACACTCCCTCTAAGGTGAAATAAATCATACCCATAATAAAGAAGAGAGATAGATATTTTATTAACTGCTTACCATACATAATTTTCCCACACTATCTCACCCACACATTCAATAGTCTTACATGCCACAACTTGATTTCGTAAGATTTCAAACACCTTAATCCTTTCTGTCATAAAAGTTGCACCTTCTGTTGCTAATTGTACGATTTGTTCCATAGTAAACGGAGTGCAAATTGTTTCAGACGCACTTTTCCATTCTGGAATAAAGGAAGGATTGAGAGTTGCTAATGTTGCTTGACTTATAACTCGGTTTTGATCGTCTCTAGTGTTAGTAAACCACTCCTGTGTTCCTCGACATGAAGAATAGAATCCTGCAAGTATTTCCTGTTCACATTCCAAACTTAACTCATAAATTTTATTCTTCTGATAATCTTCCAATGTTATTGTATTTTCAATAGGGGGAATTAAATTAAAAGTTTGTTTAATAGTAATTAATTCTGATTTTGTTTGGACTTGTTCTAGGCGAAGTGTTTCTATTTCTGATAGTGGTTGAGGTTGTTGTGGTGGTCTTTCTATTGGAATTATATCAATCAAATTTCCATCATTATCTAATACGAAATCAAAATATGGTTGATTAATTAGTATTTTTTGTCCTAATTCACTTGAATCATCAACTACAAATACATTTTCATAATTGCCAAAGTTTTTATTTGTACTTATCGAACTTGTTTCTACGCTTTTAGTAGATTTATGAATTATCATTTTCTTCTCTCCTTATCTTATCTAAATGCTATATAATTATATTTTATGGTGTTTTGATTATTCGATATAATATAGGTGGTGCCAGAAAAAAAAGTATAATGTCCTACATTAAACCCTGTACTTATAACTGCAATAAGCGTCTTTAATCCAACATCGGAATTTGCTTGAGCTGGATATCCAGCTATTGCTAATCCACTATCGTAATCGTAAGCATTGACATGTCTTATACCATAACTTAACATCACAAAAACGGCAGAAGGTTGAAAGCCTAAGATTATATTTCTTGATGCTAAACCATCACCTGTATATGAACCAGTTACATATGTCTTTTCGACTGGATAACCACTTGAATTCAAGGTAGCAACCCCATTTGCGACTCCTTTTTGAGTTAGGGGAATTGCCTCTATTTGAGTGGCAGTTACAGCGTGCGGATTAGAAGTATTATTAGAATGCGTAATAAGATCATCAGTAACTTGTGTAATACTATCAGTAATTCCATTATAATCATCTGCTGTAACAAGATAACTATCAAGTGCTAATTGTAATACTTGTAATAACCCCTCTTGTCCTTGATTATCATATGCCGAACCTAATGTCGTATAAGTAACTCCAGAAGTTGAAGATATGAAACTCGCTTGACCTGAGCTTGAGCGAGGTTTTGTATTGTATAATGTTGTTAAATGAATTGCTTCTGCTGTAAGATTATCATTTGTTAGACTATTATTTGGAAGATTTGATTTAGCCATTTATGTATTTTTCCTCCTTTTTAATTCCTGACACTTATTTCTGTTTTAAAATACCTGTCCGTTATTCCAGATAAACTATCCAATTTAGTCCATGTAATTTTATCTGCACTTGAATAATTTATAATACTAACTCTTGTAGCATTGATTTGTGGTAAGTATGTTACAACATTAAATGAAGACGGTAAAATAAAAGACTTATATTCTCTTTTCAATGGGGAATCCGTAGACGTGAACAAAATAATGCCCTCATTTGTTTTCGCTTCATATGTGTCTGCTTGAACTTGTGCAAATGAGGATATTAATGTTGTACCAATATTTGGAGGAATAAAAATTTCCAAAGGCCAATTTAAATCCTCACTTCCTATATCAGTACTATATTGAAAACCTTGCATTCCAAATCCTGATGCTAAAACATAAGTGTTAACCCAGTCTCTAAAATCTGTCAATAAAGTTGTTGGCAATGCATAAGACAACCCACAAACTTTAACACCCAATGGAGTTGCTAGAGATACAGTAGTGGCATATTTATTAAAAGCATCTGGAAAAGTTTTATACCCCGAAGCATTACAATAAAAACTTTCTAACAATACCCAATCGTTTGTAGTAAGTTTTGTTACTACACCAGTTGGATTATAAGTAGCATTCACAACATCATCTAGGCAATCTGCAGGAATCCAAGCATTTGCGAATACCTTAAGAGCAGGAGTTTTGGCATGAGCATAATCAATTAGTTCGTTTTGTTGTGCTCTTGTAACCTTCCAGTCATAACCAAAGCAATCAAAGAATACACCATCATAACCCGATGTGAAACAACGATCCATAATTGCCTTTGCCGCTATCACAAATCCTGGCACTTCTAATACATCTGTAGACCCAACTATTGCATATCCATAAACTTCTTTACTATCTGCAATAAGTGAATTAACTACAACCAATTGTCTAGTGTTAAGTAAACTTGGTTCATGAGTAATTATTATATCTGCCTTATTTAATCTATCAATACTGTATTCAACATTATTCATTCCATCCACATCTTCTAAATATCCATAGTAAAAATAAACATTTTTCAAAGGAATATGCCCACTTGTAATAGGAAGTTGTGTTACTTTGGCTAAATCTTGAATGTTAGAAGTCCATTTGCCATTTGTTCTGGCCGCGTCTCCTTCTTGAAAACATTCTGCATCCCAAAATGTTAATTGACCAATTGAATTGCGTGTAAAAATGTAAACATAAATATATTTTGCTGGAGCAGATGGTGTCAAACTAATAGTGAATTGTTGTTCTGACCAAGTACCAGAAGGGAAAGCAAGCGTTTCTGTTGCTAATATATTACCACTCAATCCACCAGCATCAGTTAAAGTTAATTTAATTGAAAAATCATCACCAGTGAATGGAATAATATTTAATCCACTAGCTGTAATTCTAAATATAATTTTTTTAATTACTGTTTGATCAATTGTATAAATTTCATCTAAATAGGTATTAGAAGATGTTGTATTATTAAATGTAACTTTATTGTTATCAGTTGTCCATCCACTACCATGTTGCGTCCAATTTGAATCTAACGGATATGAAGAAAATAAAGTTTGGGGCGAAGTGATTATTTTATTATTTGATTTTATTGTCCCTTCAAAAATACCATTGTCTATATTGAGATATAGAGGAGTTGTTGTCATGAGAAAATTTCACTCCTTTCTTAAAAATTGTAGGATTAGTTTGAGAAATATTATTATTTTTTTATTCCGATGTAAGAATTGGAAAGCGAGGATAAGCTGTGTAATTCTACTTCGTCACCTATCAAAAGGGTTACACCAGTTTTATTTAAAAGTGATGGGATAGTAACAGATTCACCAATGCGTTGAACATCTGCTGTGCTATTATCACCTGCAACTCCTACTATTGTAGCAACCCATCCTTTTAGATTTCCAAATTTTGCATATTCAGCTTGAATTATTTGTCTTGCTTTTTTTTCAATAAGTTTATCTAAAAATTGAGCAAATTCTGATGAGTTTAAGTCCATTTTTAATTTTCACCTACTTTTTAAAATTATTATATAAAGGGTATTTCTTTGGATTTTACACAATTTAAACTCATTTCTCCACCTGTTGATAGTGGTATGGTAAGCGAATTGATAAGTAATCGTTCTTTTGTTAATTTTAAATTATTATCTGTAACTGTCGTAACCAAATCACAATCTAAATGATACATAGGAATTGAAGTTATTTGCACCTCATTTTGTAAAGCAATTTTTCTTTTTAAAATATAATTAGCCAAATCAGTAACCTGTTGTAATGTGCTCAATTTGTCAGAGGTATATGGGAATACTCTCTCGAAACCCGTATTCTGAATAGAAGTTGGAGAAGATAAATTTATGTCTCTGGCTGTATGAGTATAAGATAATCCATTGATATTTGAGGATGTTACTTTTACTGCATTATACATTTCGCTCCATTTATATTTATTAACCGCGCCTCTGTAAAAAAATTGATTAGTATCGGAAAAATCCCATTGAGATGGCTTAATATCATCTTCAATGTCTTTTTCAATATTAAGTTGCCCCAAAGAATCATAGTAGGCACTACAAGAATAGAGTTGAGCAAGATCAATAAGGATGTCACCAATTTTTTGTCCAACTTCATATATCATGGTATATGGGACTGTTTTAGAAACAAGAGATAAATCAATAATTGGTGTTTTAGGGTCGTTTATCAATGCCAGTGTGGTATTTATCGCAGTAATTAAATTTGTCCCCAATGGAATAATATAAGTTGTTTCTAATTCTCCTCCTATTTCAGATAAAATTCCAAACTTATCAACTCCATGAATTATTATCTTAGATTCGCTAAATTTTGAACTTGTACTTGGATCATCAACTATATACAATCCTTGCGGTATAAAATAATCACTACCATCTGGCATTTCCAAACCAAGCCAAACCTGAAATTTCTGCCTAATCCAAAAATTATCAATATTGGGTATATATTCGCCATCTAAATTAAATAAAGTTATGTCGCATGTGCGACGAATTCCGTTAGCTCGTTGGATATTAATTGAACCAGAAGCATTTTCAACTAGAGAAGTTACATCTTCTCGTACAGATTCGTCTTCCGATCTTAAAAACTGAACTCTTATTTTTTGCTTATAAGTGCCAGAATTTAAGACATTTAAATAATCTTGGAATGTTGCCATTTTAGTCACCTCCCAGTCGCAAGCGGGTTAAACTTTTATATAACTCTAAACATTAGCGTCTTCGACTATATCAAAAGTCACAACTTGAATTTGTTGCCCAATTGCGTCATTCCATATAGGTTCTTTATAATTATGTGTAAAGACCCGATGTATCGAACCTTTCCTTGTTTTGTATATTTTACTTTTACCATTTGTTATAAAATCTCTTAATGTATCCATATATTCCACGCTTTGCAATAATTGTCCGTTTATATCTACTGTTGCACAAATAGCTGAAATACTTGTTTTTAAATATTTTCTTTGACCTATAGCTTTTGCAGGATATTTACCATATCCGTCATAAAAAATTACATCTTCTGCATATTCATTTGCACCTGATTGAACATTTAAGTCAAATTTATATGCCAAACCTTCATCTTCTGAAACCAAATAATAACCATAGAAATCCATTTCCACTGCTTCTGTAACAAAGGCTTCGCTAATTTGGTTGGCATTTATCGCATTTACTTCATAAATATATGTTTTTCCTTGCTGACACAAATAATCTATGAATTCCGTTGTTCCTACTACAACTGTACCCAAAATCTTCAATACATCACTACCAGATTCTCTCCTACTAATTTGCCAATGCGTTACAGGAGAATCAAGATTTGCAACATTTCCACCAATTAAATTATTCTCGAATTCTGCCAACAAAATATGATTTGGCCCCCAAAAAAGACTATCTGTAATAATAGTATTTTGCAAAGTTGTATTATCAACTTCTATATTTTTTATTTGTAGTTTGTCGATCGTTGAAGCACCATAGATTTTTATCGAATCATAAATTTTTGGCACTGGAGATGGAATTCCTATTACTTTTTGAAAATAACTTACACCAAGGAATAAACCTGAAAGAATCATTTATTCACCATCTTTCTAATTATGGATGTAATTGCTCATAAATCACATTATTTGATATTATTAAAACCTCAATTCCTTTAATTGCTATTAAAATTGGACTATAAATAAATTCTTTTGGAGCGCCATTTACAATAAAATTATTAGAATTATAATAATAGCATCCAATTTCTGGATTATATCCAACTTCATAAAAATCACCAGTTATAGAATTTTCCTGACGAACCATTTTACCACCTGCAAAATCTAAATTGGGAATATATACAACTTGAGAAGTAGATTCTAATGGAATATCAACTTCAAATTCTACATAGTTTTCTGAAACTTTTCCAAATAAATCATTAAATAAAATTGCTCCACCATAATTTAAATCATAAGTTGCTGTATCATCAAATGTTATTGTGTCATCAACTGTATCTGCGCTATCCCAACCAGTATCTAATTTTAATCCTGTGTTTGTTGGAGTAAATAACCCAGATATATATTCACTTGTACCTGTAATAGAGCCTGTGACTTGAACAACAGGACTCCAATTAATCTTAGTGGCTGATAAGTCTGGTAGGAGAGTAGCTGTAGGAATTGTTGTTAGGGATGGTAGTGCGTAGTTTACAGTGAAAGTATAAGTTATACTTTGAGTCATAACGTTTTGTTGATTTACTACGACTGTATAAACTTTATAAATCGTATTATTGATAAATCCATCAAACTCATATTGGAGTGCTCCCGAATAACTATTTGGAGTTGTTAATATAACTTCATCATCAGAATTTAAGAAAACCATATAAAAATAATTGGTAGAAATATATTCTGTTTGAAAGTATGTAGCTACGAACGAATATTTCTTTGATGTAATTTCAGCAGGAATTGTCATCGTTAGAATTGGGGTTGAAAAACAATAAAATGGTGTTTGTCTTGAAGTTGCTGATAATGTACTTTGGAATACAGTAAATGTAAAGAAATATTGATTCCCATTTGTCAGAGTTGAAGCATCTAATGAATATGTCAAAACATCATCTTGGTATAATAAATTACTTCCTAGCGATATTTTAGAAGAATCAAATATGAGAGCATTTGACATTGAATAGATTTTAAGTTGATAGAAATCTATGTAACTTCCTTGTATTTTGCAAGAAAAATCTATAATATCTAAAGCATCGACTGTTTGGTTACTTGGGGATAAATAATTTGGGGAATATAAACCCAATCCCATCCACCTCCTGTCTTTTGTTAATCTTTTCTCTTGTTTCAAATTTTTAAATAAACTTTGTTTTTTCTTTTCTTGAACCCAAACTGGAACTCCCACACCTAAAAGAGTGGGAGTTCCGCACACGATTGTAAAATAACTTATTTAATTGCATAAAAAAGGAGAGATATTAAAAATCCTGAGTTTTTGTCATTCTCATTAAACTAGACATTTGTGATTTAAAATTATCGACATTAGGCGTAATTATTGTTTGATTTTGAATAATAATATTCCCTCCATTACTGCCACTTTTATTAACATTACTCACATTATTAATGAAATTAGGCATTTGAGGCAATTTAATATTATTCATATAATTTTTTGTAATATCCATAAAATTAGGTAAACCACTAAGCATTTTTTCACTTAAAACAAATTCACCTTTTTGAAGAATAGCTGGAATTTCATTTAATTTTAAATTTTTAGGTTTATCACCAACCCAGCCACCATCATGATACCTGTCAAAATCATTCTCATAATCTTCTAACGAACCATTTCCATTGTGAGTATTTCCATCTTCATCTGTTATAGAATAATTACCAGTATCAGGATTATAACTACCTCTTTTTGTTACATTAAAATCATTTTCATTTGAAGATGAAGAACCAGATGAACCTGAACTTCCACTATTACTACCGCCTGATAAACTATCTGGAAGAGAAGTAGATGCATTTACAATTTCTGCTAATTGAGCATTTAGTGATACTAATTTTTCACTTAAAATTGCAACTACAGAATCAACGTTGTTTTCATATTGTTCTAATAATTGAGTTGACATTGCATCTAAATTTACCCATTGTTCATCAAATTGGAGTTTTTGAGCATCGAATGATGCTTGTTTTGTGTCGATTAGTGATTGTTGATAATCTATTTCTGCTTGAAGAGTCGCTCTTTGATGTTTTAGGTTGACATCATCTTCCCAGTCTAGATAGTCTTCTTGAGCAGATTTTAGATCATCCTGTGCAGACTTTACATCATTCGGGTTTGCTTGCCAAGTCCAAGTATCACCTACAAGAATTCTAGTATTTTCCTCATTTAAGACATTATTAAGTTTTTGTTTTTTTTCTTCGATATCTAAGAGACGCTTTGCTCTTTCTTCCGATTCTTCTTCTTTTTCATTTTTCTTTTCTAGAGCATCAATCTCTTCTTGAATACCTTTTATTTTTTCTTCTCTACGTTTGATGTATGCTTTCAGGATTTCTTCTTCTGCATCTAACTCTGCTTGTTCTAGTGCTTTTTGAGCTTCGATTACATCTGTAGCGAGTTGTTTTGCTGAATCTTGAATTGCTTTTTGATAATTTAGCTGAGACAGAGTTGCTTCTTCTATTGATTTTGAAAGTTCTTTTTTTGCCTCAATAGATAAATTATCACTTGCTAATTGTTGAGTCATATAAGCAATTGATTTTAATTGTTCATCAGATAATTGTTTGTAAAGAGATGTTTGGAGAGATAATTCTTTACTGTAATCTGATGAAGTATTTTCCAGAAGAGACATTCTAGCTTTAGATAGGTCAAGTTGAGAATTTAGAGAGTCTATGGAGGAATTAAACTTGGATATTTGGTCTGTTACGATGGAGTAGTTTATGTCGGGGAGGGTGGATTGAAGAACTTTTTGTGATTCTGCATTTTCATCCATAGCAGATTTATTAGACATCCAAGCATTACGAAGTAATTGAAGTGATTTAAAAGTCTCATCCATTATCTCACGAGTTTTTTCTGATGCTTTATTATGTTCTTCAATATATGCAACGCTTTCTTGATTGTCATTTCCAGTAAACCATCTTTCACTAACATCTCCAAATTGAGAGGATGCAGATGATATAGCAGAATCTTTTGCTTGGTTTATTTTGGAACGAGCTGTGTTAAGAAGGGATAATTCTTGAGCTTGTGAGGAAATTAGGGAATTAGTTAGGGAGAGAGTTTTTTGGTAGTCTTTTTGGGATTGTGCTTGAGAGAGGTCTTTTTGGATTGAATCCGATTTGGCTTTTTGAAGGAGATATTCTTGTTGGATTTGATTGATGAGGGCTTCTGTTGTGGATTCGATTTGGGGTTTTTCTTTGTCTTTCTTATTGTCGCTTTTAGACATGCCAAGTTTAGAAAAATCAATGCTTTTTGTTCCACTCATTGCAATGTCATCAAATTTCTTCTTAACTGCCGAAGAAGCATCATAATACGCCTTAAGTTGTGATCTCATTTCAGGAGTAATATAGGTTTCTTTACCGTCTTGGCCTACAATAGTTCTACCGCCATCAATAATATTAGCATTGGTCATATTACCTTGTGCATCGTAATATTGCGACCACATTCCGGCTAAATTTTTCATCAACTCATTTTCAACTTTTAATTTTGCTTCAGCTAATGATTTTGCTCCAGATAGATCGACTTCACGAGCACCATCTAGTCCAGCAACAAACTTTTGTATACCTTCAATATTTTTATTATAGAAATCTTCACTATCATTAAGCATGGTAATATATGCTTGTCTGGCTTTTTCTTGCTCTTGTTCTATAATGTTTGTTAATTCTTGATGAACAGCTTTTTCGTCGCCAAGGATTCCTATTAGGCTTTCATGTTTATCGCCAAGTGCTACTAGAGTGTCAAGCGAAAAAGCTTTATTCTCTGCGTATTCATCGAGAGCAGATTGAATTTCGGTAATTGCAGATGAAGAATCAGAGAGAGTTTTTTGGAGTGATTTGAGGGATGTAGTTACAGTATTTATTTTATTAGATGTTTCTGTGGCATTGGGGAGATTGAGCATATCTTTTAATATTTTCCCTGCTTCTTCTCCATTAATTCCTAATGCTTTTAAATATGGAGACAAATCAGAAATTGCTTTTTCGTAAGTGTTACCAATTACATCTTTGCTTGCCCCACTTTTTGCTAATTCTTCTAATTCTGTTTTTGCTTTGCTTAATTCAGAAGAAAAATCAGAACTTTTAAGACCATCGAATATTTTAGTAAACTCTTCACCTGTAATTTTACTTTCGTCTTTAAGTTTACTCAAATCATAGATTAATTTTGTAACTACTTCTTTACCTAAAGATTGTGCAGAATCGCCACTTTTTAAAAACGAATCTGTTAAAACTGATAAATCTTTTCTACTTTCAAGGATTTTTGTACTAAGCGTAGATAATTCGTCTTTTATACCTTTTAAATTATTTTTAGCAATTACTAATGAATCATTTCCATATTCATCAAATTTAACTTGGTTTCCATTATTAATATCATCAATCGTCTTTAAATATTCTTTTTTATGCTGAGTTAATAAATCCAATCTTTCTTGATCTTTTTGTAATTGAGAGAAATTATTTGAACCATCAGTAACAAATGTATTAGACATTTGTTCTTGTTTAATCGCCAATAATTCTTCATTTTCTTTGATTGCTTGTTTAATTGCTTCTGATGAACCTATTATTGAGCGACCTTCAGCATCGTATCCTTCAATTAGATCAGGAAATTGAGCAATTAAACGATCTTTAACTTCGGCTAATTTAGCCTCCTCATTGCTATTACGAGATGTAATAGCAGATAAAGATTCATATTGGTTTGCTAAATTCTTACTTTCTGCTGTTTGTTGCTTAAGAGAACTAATGCTTCTATTAAGTTCATCAAATGCTTCTTTTTGTTTTTTTGCAGAACTTTCTGCTCTGGCTCCCATAAAATCAAATGCCACTATGACAGCAGTAACAGCACCTACAACTAAACCAATTGGATTAGCAAGCATAGTAGCCCATAAACCTTTAATTGCAAAAGTTAATGCTGTAGTTGTACCCATTACTCCGATTTGAGCGAAGGACATTCCTGCTAATCTAGCTTGTGTTTGAACTAGACTAGAATTTAATAGCATAGTAGATAAAGATAAGTTCTTTAAGAATGTTAAGAAAGCAGTACCTTTATTTACTGCAAGTAAGGTAAATATTAATCCTAAAATAGTTTTCAGATTACCAAAGTTGTTTATTAATAGAGTTATTCCACCTATCATACTTTTAACAAAACCTGTGTCAATAGTATTATTCCAGAAATTATTTATTGCATTTCTGAGCTGATTAATCTTGGTTTCCCAACTGCCCATTCTCACTTCATTCTCAGTCATAGCCGAACCGGAAGCAGTAGAGTATTCAGAAAGCATTTTTTCATACATATCAAAATTTTCTACTAGAGCCACTAACTGGTTTCCTCTAAATTTTCCACCCAAAGAATCTATAATTGGAGCAGTTTTCATGGAACTGAGTGAACCCCAAATGGTAGATAATTCTTTAAGAACTTCCATTGGATTTCTTATCTCTTCAACACCATTTCGCAATTCATGAACTTTAATACCAACATTATCTAATGCTTCTGCTGATTTAGATAATGCAGCATCGTCTATTATTTCTCCGTCTTCAGTTTCTCCCTTAATTTGTCTGATGTTCATCAAAATACTGCGAAATGCCCGTCCAGCCTCATTTCCCGAACGTTGTGTCACCGCAGTCATAACTCCAACTGCTGAAGCTAGTTCATTTACTCCAACTGATGCGTTTGAAGATATAGATCCAGCCACGGTTATACCTTCAGAAACCTTTTGAATTGAAGTTGCGAACTTGTTATCAATAGTATTTACGCCATCAAGAACTTTCATTAATTCTTCTTGACTACCCTTATATTTATAAGCAGCATCCGTGGCAAGTAAAAAACTATTGGCTTGTTCTGCTGTTAATTCACCAACGTTTTGTGATAATAAAGAAATTTTAGCTAAATCTGCTGATTTTCCTTCATATCCAGCACGACTAAATTCACCGATTGATTTTAAATAGTCTTGCGCAGTACGTCCAAAAGCATTCGACGCTTCAAAGGCACTATTTTTTAAATTGTCCATAGCTTCAGCACTAAGATTAGTTACCTTGGCAATATTTACCATTAATCCATCTAATTCTTTTAATGTGGTCAGACCAGCCTGCAAAGACCTGAGTGGCGCGTACATTGCGGTAGCTCAATGTTATTATCCATAAGGCTTTTTATCCCTATGTTCTGGAAGTTGCCTTCATACGTTTATATTTTCAAAACGATACGTCTGTCGATTCAGACCAGTTTAGCATATATTTTCTTCGCATTGTTTTTATAAAACAAAGGTGATAAGAAGGAGGAGACTCTTGGGGATATTTTTGCTATCATATTGCTCAATCCCTATGCGTTACAAAGACTTGTGATACAAGCCCTCTCGATACTAGGTCAATGACCCTCTTTCGAATTTCCCCTCTCATGATTTGTAGTTACATTATCACTTTCACTACAAACGGCAGTTTAATTTCCACCAAACCCCACGCAAGCATCTTACCGAAATTTTTTGTAAGCGTTGTCAAAAAACTATCGGCAGCACCATTTATCCTTGTAATTTCTGCTGTAGCACTTCTTACAGACGTTGTTAATTGAGCAAATTGTAAATTTAACTCTCTAACCGACCTTCCACCAACTGTACCAAATCTAGCCACATCTGCTGTTAATCTTGCTACTTGTGCTTGGATTTCTGGTCGTGCAAAAATAGTTTCTTTACCAACTTGTAAACTAGCTAATCTATTTGCCATATTCCCTTGATATAATGAAATATCATTAGCACTTAAAGTTCTAGTATTTGTTGTTGCCATGACACGTTGTAAATCTCTATATCTTGATATTTGCAATTCTAAGTTGCTAATATTTTGGATTATTCCTCTTCTTTGTTCGTTAGATAAACTCGTATTGCTTGCTCTTACTTGGTCAATGGTTGACTTAATCCTATTATATTGAGCAGTTAATGCAGACAGATTTTCTGCATCTTTTATACCAGTTGCGGGAGAGGTAAATCCAACTCTTAATTTTGCAATTTTGTTTTCATAAACTTGAAGTTTGTTCAATGCAGATTGTATATTTGATCCGGCATTATTATCAATTAAATTTGCACCACTAAAAACATAACCTCTTTGTACGCTATTTCCAGATTGTATTCTTGCTATATCGAATTTTAGTTTCTCAACAACTCCATTTGCCTTTGTTACATTTGCTGTAAAACCAATTATATCTTTTTGAGAATTCTTTAAAAAATTCACATCAACTGTTCCAAGAGATTTAAACTCTTTTTTAACTCTTTCAACTATATTGGAAGAAGACATAAAAAATTGTCTTCCGTCAGCTTCTAGTTGTTTTCTATTAAATACATCAATTTTTTGATTACTGGCTTGTTGTGCTGTTTGTTTTACTTTATTAATTGCAGTAGTAACGCTATTTAATCCAGAAGCATCAATTTTTAATTTTACAGAAATAGCTTTTGTAATTTTTGCGTTTAGTGAAACTATTTGATCTTCAATTTCTTTTTTTGTTGATGAAAGTTTCGCTTTGATTAATATATTTAAGTCATCCAAATTAATCCACCTCTCTTTTATAATTTAGGGCATGAAAATACCCTACCTTCAAAGAGTAGGGAGTTTAGATTCATATAATTAATGTGTTTTTATTCCTTTTGTTCTTAAATATCCCTTTAATCTAATCATATGCTCTTTTGTTTGCTTCATTTCTTCTACTGTTAATTTCATATACTCAAAAGCTGGAGTATTATAATAAGGATTGAATTTTTGATTACCATATTCTAATGTAAATGGTAGTTGTTCATTATATGGACTTCCATCAAACGATTGATGAATACCCCACATACCTTCTGGGCCATCTCTAGGTATGATTTTATCAGCGTCTATATAAATTTTAACTGATATTTCATCACCAATTACAGAAACCTTTCCTATAGTCAAGGCTCGCAAAACTTCAAATGATCTAATGTACATTGTGTGCTCATTCGCATAAACAGTAGATAAGAGATACTTTTGAACAGTATCTCTTACACTTCTTGCCATATCATCTTGCATAGCATTTGCAACATTCTTTTTAATATGAGAAAACAAAGAATTTAAATCTTTAAAGTCAGGCATCTTTATTCCCTTTACTCCAACCTATAGCATCAGTTAGAAATTTAAATGAATCAGGAGATATTTTATTTATCTGCTTACTTAATTTAGGAATCATTTTATTTATTTCATTGCTATCAGGAAGTTTTTCTACAAGTTTACTCAATTGCTTACTAACCGCACTAGCCAAACTATTATCTACTAATTGAATTTGCTCAATTTCTTTTTGTAAAACATTATCAATGAATCTAATTTCTGATTCTGGGATATTGATTATAATTTTATTAATTATACCTTTCTCTTTAAGTTCATCATAAATCTCAACAATATCTTCTGTTCCAATATTAATTCCAACATATAAATTTACTAACATATACTCATATGCAAATTCTTTTAAAGTAAAATCAATTTTCTTAATATCTCCTTCAATAATACAAATATCTAATATTTTTTCAATTAATATCTTTTTCTCTGTTAGAGATAGATAATTTTTAATAGTTAAATCCAATACCTCAATATCGTAATTGTTTTCTCTAATAGTTTCGATTGTTAATACACTTGCTTCTTGCATAATTACACATCCTTCTTATTATTCGTAATATTTTAAGATACTTTCTATATCTGACTTAATTTCCTGTAGATATTTATCCTTAACTACTTTAGATTTTTCTATGTCTTGATTATAATCATCTTTACTTAATACGCCATCATCTAGTAATGTTTTTGCATTTTTTAAAGTAAATTCATTTGCTGACAATACTTTATAATTTCTCGCAAAACTATTGATATAAAGTTTAAAATCTATTTCATTATCATTTGATGCTTTTATTTTAGAAAAATTGTCGTACTTATACTCAAACGTTTCTCTATCAGGAATCTTATCTGCCATTGCTTGATTATATAAGTTTGCTGAAAACTTTGTGATATCGTTTGCACTACCAGTAAACGATGAAGTAAATTCTTTAATAAATTCTTGTTTGAGATTTATAGAAGAAAAAGAAACTTGTTTGTTATTTGAGCAACCACTTAGTCCTATAGTTAGCATTGTAATGATTAATAAAATAGTAATTTGTTTTTTCATATTGTTTTTTGACCTCCTATTATTAAATTATTAAAGTTATATTCATTATATGATAATAGGAGGTCATATACAACAAAAACTTGAAATTGTATTAAAAACTATGCTTCTCTTCTAATTCTGACAACACTTTACTTAATTTATCTTTCACTCCTTCACAATTATTCTTTAAGTCATCAGGATATAAATCTATAAAGATAATATCATCTCTTGATTTATAGAATTGATTTTTATCTAACCCGCAAACTCTTCTTTGTCTAAAATCTTATCTAAAATATTTTCTATATTATCATAATCCCAATACCAAATTTCTGATAAGTTAATGTTATTATTTTCACTATATTCTCTCTTACGTCTGTCATGTTCTTTTTGCTTCTTAAGATTTTTCTTCATATAATAATTTCCATTACCATCATGAAATTCTCCTTGGTATTCAATAAGCAAGTTATATTTAGGTATAAAGAAATCATATGATAATAAACCATTTCTAATCCCTAATAAACCTTCAAAAGTTTTCTGACAGATAATATATATATTAAGATTTTTATCAATATCTAATAGTTTATTATAATCTTCTTGAGTAATTTCAATAAAACCCTTAGAAAGAAAAACCCTTTTACATTCCTTTTCCCCTTTAGATTTGTTGCATGCTGGACAACCTCTATTTTCTTTAATATTTTCCCAAATTTTATCAAATTCATCATTGCATTTTAAACATTTCCATTTTAAATAATCGCCACTCCCTAAAAATTTATTGCTTAATAATTCAAAATCTTTATTTGTTAATTTACACCAAAGTTTTATATTGTCTATCGTAAATACATTGCTTTTATTAAATCTGTCTGGAACCTTGCCTCTTTGCATGTCTGCAAAACGACAATTATAGTAATACCTATTTTTATCTATAAAAATCAAAAGCTTATCATTTCCTTTATACTGAGCACTTACTAATTTAAATGATTTATTATTTAAATTAAGCCATAATTTGATATTCTGAATACTAAAAGGATTTGATGGGTGGAATCTTAATGGATATTTATTTTGTTGTAAACTATCCACTGAAACACTATAAAAGTAACCAAATTTGTCTTTTAAAATTATTTTGCTTTTAACTCCAGAATAATCATTATCTTCAACTAAATAAAATTCATTAAAATTTAAAATTAACAGCAATTTTAAATTTATAATTATATACGGATTATCAATTCCGAATTTACTAGGAATTTTATTGTTTTTTAGATTATTTAAATTAATTGAATAATAATAACCAAATACATCTTTTAAGATTATTTTTTCATGACTATTTCTGTATTCACCAATTAATTCATATCCTAAATCATTAACAAATTTCTTAACTTCTTCATATGTATATTTCTTACTCATATCTCTTTCATCCTCCAATTTTTATTTACTCCACCTAAACCATAAAAATATATAAATACAGAGGAGGGTGGAGTTTGCCCATTGAGTTAATTACTCTCAACTTTTATCCTCTGTAAAACAATCAAACCACAATAATCACAATCTTACTAATGCAAAATCCTATTTCCCAATTCTAAATCATCACCACCATAATCACACCTATAATTTTCCTCTTCATATTCATAATAATCCTCATAACTTTTATCAATCTCTTTCTCAACACATCCATTGCACTTTTTATACTCATAAACACAAGTAAACAATTCATCACCAATTAAACATCTTTCTCTCATAGTTAGAATTGCTTCGCTAAATATAAAGTCTAAATCAAAACTCCCATACATACTATGTATTTCTTTCATAATTTTTACTACAACTTCCCATTGATCCTTAAAATTCTCATAGATAATCTGAGAAATACTACTAATCCATAAAACATCACAATGATAGAATTTATCATCATTCTTACCAATGTCATAAATGGAGTCATAAATCTTATGATAAACTTCATCATTCATAATTTCTAAACCATTATAATAAGCATGAATTTTATCAGCAATTTTAATTGGATTAGAAGGAGAAATAATTTTACATAAATCTGCCCAAGAAATGTGGATGTCTGTATTGAGTCTTAGTTCATTACATAAATGAGATGTTCTAACTTCTAAGGTTTCGAGAATATTTAATTCCATTGTGTCATTGAAGGATAGTTTGGATTTAGAAGTTTGTTTAGTATTTTTCATAAATCTTATCCCCTTTACTCTAATAATGTTAGGGACTTGTTTTTATTCCCTACAAATAGAGTATACTACGAGAATGTATACTATGTCAATACAATATATGAAAATATTTTAACTAATATTATTCGTAATAAAATACGTCAGTTAATTCTAAACCTAAAGCATCACATATTTTAAAAGCTAATTCTAAACTTGGACAAAATCTATGATTAATTAAATTAGATATTGTTTGTCTTGTAACTTCTGTCTTTTTAGATACCCAAGTTTGAGATATTCCTCTTTCTCCCAATATTTCTCCTAATCTATTTTTAACTACTTTATCCACAACCATCAATCCCTTCTCCCATTTATTATACCATATTCACAAACTCACATGCCTTAACAAAATATAAAGCATATGTATATGTATTAATGGATAGAAGAGACTTGAATCAACTTTATGGATAAATTATATCATACTCATATAAACATTGTCAATTAATTTTATTTTATACTTTACAAATCAAACTTATCCATGTATAATGATAAAGGAGGTTCAAATAGAAAATATAATAAAGAAAGTAAGTGATATTATTATCAGAGATGGGCCTTGGGTAATCAATACATAAGGGTGTAAAGATTATAAAAGTAATTAAAAAAGAAAGAGGTAGTAACCAAATGTTAAACGAAGAAGTTAAAGTCATCGAAATAAATGGAGAACCTTGGTATATCGGAAATCATATTAACAGTATATTTAATTATGTTAAATCTATATATTCTGACATTCCCTATTTTGGATATGTATATATTGTTCCATATGGTGATTACTTAAAAATTGGATGTACGAAAAATCCAATAATTAGAATACAAAACATAAATAGTACATTTAAAAATTATAGTCTTGTAGATGAATGTGAGAGTAACAGCAAATTAATGTTATTATCACAACCACATGTAAATTACTACGAAACAGAAAAAATATTACATGAATTCTTTGATAATAAGAGAAGAAAAAGTGGAGAATTATTTGATTTAAGTTTGAATGATATTTTAGAAAATTTACCTTATTTAAATTATATAAAAGTAAAAACAGAAGACACTGAAGAAGATTCACAAGATGTTAAAACTTTAAAAAATCTCTTAACTTGTGATCTTAGTAAATTAAATAAACCTAATAATAGTGTATTAGATTTAGATTATTGTGCAGAATTATATATACCAAATGAGAGTTTAGAAATTAAACAAGAATTTAAGAAGATTTTATCAGAGTGTAAAAATGGACTAAATATTAAAGAAAATATGTTAAAGTTAAATAATGTTCTTTCAAATGCAATTGATCATGCTACGGAAATAATTAGACTCAATAATGAAAAAATTAGGTATAAAAATGAGCTAATTATAGAATTATCAATGAATAAATAATATAAACACTATAATTATAATTGTTCTTATAGAGACTCTAATCCAACTTAGAGTCTCTATTCTTTTAATAATTTTATCACATGATCACCGCAAATCCTCTCAAAACACACACAACAAATCATTTAGACCCATACGATAATACAATCAACAAATTTCTGACTCAACACAGTCAATCCTCACGCTTGTAATTCGATTTTATAACGACAATAAAAACATTAAAATCAAAAACAAATATCAAAAAGACCCCTGACTAATCAGAGGTCAATAAAGAATTAATTGACTTAAAAAATTTACTCTAAACTAAATATAAGTGTTTCCAAAGTCATAACTTTCTGTCAAGGTTTTTCCACCCTCTATCTGCACTTTAATTAGATTATACTTATGAATTTTTAAAGTTGGTTGAATAAATTTCCAATCCATTGAAGACAATAAATTGCTTAATATTTGTTGATCAATTGAAGATATTGTCATATTATTATTCGTGTTTACAGAAGAAATTAACAAATAATAACTACCAACTGGAACATCAGCAATTTCATATTCTCCATATCCATTAGCTTTCGCAGTATAAATTCCATTCTGACCTTGAGGTATTTGTGATAATGTTAAAGAAAAAACTGGATTATCACTATTTTTATTGAGATTTTTTGGTATTAAAGCTATTTTTGCTCCGACATCTGCTTTGGTTCCAATAAATTTATTATACTGCCAAGTGACAGAACCTTTAATGCAACCAGTTGAAGTATCTATACTTGAAGATCCATTATTAATTATGGTAGTAGTATTATTGTTATTTGAATTAGTAGTATTATTTGAATTATTAACAATATTAGTATTGTCAATATCAATTGGTGCAATTGGTGCAATAGGAGTAATAGGTACATTTACATTCGTATCTGTACTACTTATATTGCCTAATCCTTGTATTACACTATCTGGAACAACTGCTGTACCACCAAAAACGATTACATTATCAGTATTTGTTAATCTTTGCTGATAATAATTTTTCGTACCATTAGGAGTAGCATTATTTACTAAAATAATTGGAGAAGATATTTTGGATGCATAAGAACTTCCACTTAGAGCGTCTGGAAATTGCTCACCAGTGGCAAGACAAATATTATTTGAATTAAATTGATTATTGAATTTTTGATTTATGGCTATATTTCTATCATATTTTGTTGCACCTGATATTTTTTCAACATTTGGAAATTGATTGGCAACATTATCATTAATTATGTCTGTATTTCCAATTATATAGGATTTCGTAATATTTGCTGAATTTGTATTAATATAATTTTTTACTGAACTTGGCATGTTATCAGAAGGAACCAATATAATCGGTATTTGCTTAATTGATGCTACAGGAGAAATTGAAAGTGAGTCAGAGAATTCTTCTCCAGTGCAGACTATTAGTTCATTTGGAGAAGGGAATTGTTTAGCAATTTCTATAGCTGTATCATACTGAGTTTGACCAAAAATTCTAGTTACATTAATATTCATTGATTGCAATTCTGTATCAATTGCAGATGATAATACACCTGTACCACCGATAATTGTGACGTTTTTAACATTCAGATCAACTATTGTCTGCTTTGTTATTGGAGTAAGCGATGTGTTTTCCGTAAGCAATATTGGAGCATTAAGTTTTTTTGCTAAAGGTGTTGCTGAGAGTGCATCAGGATAATTACCTCCATAGACAAGAATACAAGAATCTGAGCCATTAGACCACCCTTGCTTGGCAATTTGAGATGATGTGTCGTAACGGTCATTACCACTGAGCCTATTAATTGTTGGATTTGTGTTTGTTGCACCTAATGTTGGTAATACAGATGAGGATGTGAATAATAGAGCAATGGATAATGTGATTGTGGAAATTGTGGTTAATAGTTTTTTAGGGAATAGTTTTCTTTTCATATTTCTTTCCTCCATTTACTATAATTTGATTATTTGGATTTGTTTGTTGTGTTAAGTATATAGTAAAAAGGAGGAAATTGCTAGATTTTTATTGTGATTTGTTTCGACAATAATTTTATTTATTTATTATTAAGAATTTGTGATGAGTGGATTAAATTTAACAAATCATTTAAGCAAATAATAAATCCTAGTCATTGAGCGTTAGCGAAATGGCTAGAAGCGTATTTCGACATAGCAATACAAGACCTTGCTTCGTTGGGTTATTTGTTGTTTTTATTGATTTGATATTTGTCCTACGGAACATTACGCAATTTTGGTGTCCCAAAATTACTTCATGGATATGATTTATTAATTATTATTTTATTTGTTATTATTGGTATGAAAATTACCAAAAGATATATTATATATGATTTGGTAAAAAACATACCAATAAATTATATTATAGTTTAGATATTACCCAATATGCTTTACCTCTTAATTCTCCTGCTCTTTCAGTTTTACTATTCATTAGAAAATTTAATTTATTTTCATCAAATAGAGAATTAATTGTTTTTAATCCTATAGATCCGTGATTTGCTTTTGGTGTATTCAATAATTCCTTTAGTAGCATTTGTTTAAATTCTTTCTGTTCATCTTTAAACATTTTAACGCCAACTAATCTGTCCAAAATATGTTCTAATTTTAATGCGTCTAATTCTGCCTCTAGATAAGTATAAGCCATATCTTCTATACCCATCCTCTCAAACAATTTATTCTTAAAACCATTTTCCTTATCTAATAATATTCCTTCATACATTATTTTATTTTGATTATATGTATAATACATCAACTCATTTAATTTCTTATCTATTCTCAACTCATCCTTATTAATAATATCATAAATTAAATTCCCATAAGTATTTTTATGAGCATTTTCTTGTACTAATGCGATGTCACCTTTTTCCCGTAAAATATTTGCATAACTTAATTTATCTTTAATGTTTTCTAATTTTCTTGAAATAGAATTGCCTTTCTTATCTTTTATATAAACTATTATTTTCTCACTACCTTTGATTCTTTTTCTTCCAATGCATTGAATTATGCTTGATAAATCCGCAATATCTACTATTATATGCCTAATAAAATCATCCTTAATATTAACCCCTGTATCCATAACTTTAGTTGTGCAAAGAACTTGTTCTTCAAATTTCTCATTTTCTTCAATATAAGCAACTACTTCAGAATTTACATATCTCGAATAATCATAATTATTCTTAGAACAGTAGAAAGCACATGATTCTAGCAATTCGCTCATTTCATGTGCTTTCTTAGCATTAGTAAAATATATTGCTTTTTCATCAGATGGTAAGTCAAACAACAATTTCTTAATTACATCATCATTCTCAAAGAAGTATAGTTTTTCTATAAACTCATATTCATTTTTGATATGATAATGATCTATTTCTAATTTTAATTCTTTGGTTAAATAATTTTTAATAAAATATGCAGTAGCAGTCATAAATATTTTAATACCTGATTGTCTCATAACCCAATTAAATGAAACATCAGTATTAAAAATGAATTCACTTTCTTCACAAAAATGATGTGCTTCATCACAGATTATGTAATTATAACCTTCAAATTCTGCTGTCTTTTTCTCTAATATTAGAGTTGCTAGGTGTTGGTAAGTAATTATTGTAATATTATCAATATCTACTCTTAATAATTCTTTCTTGGATTGTTTCTTAATTATTGTTCTATTGACTAGTATTAATATTTTCTTAAATGGATTATGATCTGATAAAGTATGTTTTATGAAATGACTCTTACCTCTTCCAGTTGGCCCTTCTATAAATACAATTTTGTCTGAAGTCCAATTGTCAATGTTTTCACTTGTAATTAGATCACTTATGTATTGTTTTTCCATTTAGTCTTTCGACCTCCTTGTTTTTAAGGTTATTGACTTTCAAAAGTCTTCCTTATTTTGTAGTAAAAATCTATAGATTCTTTTAATTGAGATGATTCAGGAAATGAATATTCTTCTTTCCCATTTGTATTTAAGACTGAGAATTCAAACCCTAAATTGTATAGAAATCTTTTAATTCTTTTGGATTTGATAATCATTAATAATCATTCCTTTTTTTAATTATTTTAGATATTTTTATTGAATACCTCTGTAAATTATAAAAATTCCCATTTAGAGAATTTGAAAAGTGTTGTTATATAAGGGGTTTAGAATATCAATTACCAATTAAAATTACCATTCTAACAACATTTCAACTCTAGGGTTGGTTTTATCATATTTAAATTCATTAAAATACAACTTTAAAAACTCTCCACAATCATCTTTAAAAACTCCTGCATCTACTAACCCATCGTTACATAATTTAGGGGTAAGCATAAGATTATCAAAATCGTGTCTTATATGAGTTTTAAAATAGAATGTATATGTAATAATTGCGTTATCTAAATTAAGATTATTTATTTTGTAATGTTCTGCTAACCATATTGAAAATTCTTTATATTTACCTTTAAGTGTATTCTGTGCCATACGAATCATGGAAATATATTCGTTAAGTGATGGTGGAATTGGTTTCTTGATAGGTGCAACTTTTCTCCTTGGATATTTATTGAAATAGTATTTATTATATTCATCCAATGTATTTTTATCTAAAGTTATTAAAACTTGATTATTAATTTTAATTCATCTCCTAATATTCCAATATCAAACAAAGACATCACACTAAAGCAATGCCTTTGTTATTTATTAAATTAATATATTTTATTTATTAATCTTATTTACTGTAAAAGTTCTTTCTTCAATTTCTCAATTATAAACACTTGGCCCTTTGGACTTACTTTTGTAATTCTGCTTAATTTTACACCATAAGGAGTATCAACACTTTTCTCTTCTACTACAAAATATAATGAATTCATTCCTCTTTGGGATGGTTCAGTAGAAGATGTTAGAATTAATCCCCATTCTCTTAGTTTTTTATATAATTTCTTCTCTCCAATATCAATTCCTTCATCTTGTGCTATTTTAGAAACTTGACGTACAAGAATATTATCTTTAGATTTTAAGCAAGTTTCAGCGAATCCTACCAATGGTTTCTGTTCTTCTATTTTATTTTCTGCCAAAATTCTTTTTAATCTTTCTTCTTTTAATTGCGTAGCCAATTGTATAATAAAATCTGGATCAGTAAGCGTCTTCTCTATTACTTCCTCTGTCATATATGTACCATGTTTACGAATAGATTTCAAAATTATCTTAACTTGCTTTTTAAATTGTTTTGCAATTGGTTTTCTGCTTTGCATAAGAACTTCATACATGCCATCTTCTGTAAGAAATAATGCAGATTGGTTTCCACCAAGGGTACAAACAATACTTGTGACCTTTTCATCGTCATCAATATTTTTTACCATCATAGAAGTATCGCTATGTTCAATCCAATTTGCTATATCTTTTGCTAAAAACAATGGATTTTCAAAATCTCCATAAATTCTAAAAGTTTTACCCAATACCTCTTGCTCATTAATTACAGTTAATTCATTATTATTTTTATTCTCCATTATAAATTCCTTCTTTCTTCAATTTATTTGTTTAATGTATTATTTAATGACTTTTCTTTGACACCATTTTCCGAATATTTCCGTAGTGCCTTCCCAAGAAAATTCTGCCCATACTCGTTTTGTAGTTGAATTAATTCCAATTTGTTTTGGGCAAATTCCATGACTGAGATAATAGTTGATTTGCAGGATATTGTACAAATATGTTACTTTTTCTTTTGTTGGAATTGTTTTTGTTTCTACTTTTTCTTCATTTATAAACTCATTCATTTTAGTTCCTCCTTTCAATATATTTGCATCACAACTTTGCAACACAAATAAGAGCACTTATTTCTAAATGCTCTTTATCTACTGCAAATATTTACTTATCGCAAAGCAATCCCTTTCCTACTTTATGTAGCACTACCATCCTAGCCAAATAATCTTTATATTTCTGACACTCACCAACATTTAAACAGTTCTTCTCACAATATTCGCTCGATATTAATTTATTTTGTTTTACATTCCCATTTGCTTTATTATCTGGGTTATTTTTGTTTTTCTTACTTGCCACCAAACACCACCTACTTTTTATTTATTTTATATTAATATTTAATCACATAGTTACACACGAAATAAATCGTTAAATAACATACTTAAAAATGAATCCTTTATAATGATTTGTTTCACCACGACAGACAGATGATATAGAACTATAATTTAATTTAATTCCAAAAACATTTTCGCTTTGTCGGTCTAACTCATGACAATTCTCAAATATTCCTAAAGAAATATTATTTTTAAATATTTCTACTGGTTTACCATTCATTTTGCCATTATTAGTAACTGCCTTAATCATTTCTTCTTTGGGATTATAATTACACCATCCTATTTTCGTTCCTCTTTTTAAATATGCTATAACTGTACTTACCCCTAATTTCATTATCTCAGCAATTTTAGTTGTGCTAAAATTATTACATTTTAATTCACATGCTTTTTTAGTTAAATTCGACAATGCGAATTCTTCACATTTAATCCATTGAATTTTTGACAAATCATACAATTCATTTAGTTTACTATTTAATATACTACTTTTTATAAATTCTAACTCAGAATATCTAGCATCAATTATTATGTAATTATTAATTCCATTTTCTTTTGCTAATTCTTCTTTGCATTTATCATTTTTTTGTTCTTCTTTGAGATTTCTACTTGTTTTTGATCTTTGTTTTTCTTTATAATGTTGTAAACCATGTACCTCTACAATACTTTTAAATAAGGATAAATAAAAATCATATCTTTTTGTAGTCCAATTAAAAGAAGCTTCAGAAACAAATTCAGAATTTAATTGACTCAATAGATGAAATACAATTTTATTAGGATAACTAATTCCATCTCCGCAATTACACCCAATAGAGCGATTGGCATATATTGAACATACTTCCATAGATTTATTTTTTACTTTATTACAATCTGGACAAATTGGATATATTTTGTGATTAGAACCTTTTGTATACAATTTTGCTTCATCGTACCCTCCTTGAAAGTATTTTACCATCCAAGGAGCAACTGTTGGAATGTCATTTATACCTTCTACTACTATTTGACCAGTACAACATGAACAACCTTGTCCTCTTATTAAGACACTTTCTTCTATCCATCCTTCATCCCATCCACACTTATTACACTTATAATTATACCATTTCAATTTATTTCCTTTATTATAAGGATTATCTTTATATTCTTTATTTGTAATAATTATATCTCTTTTGTTGTCTTTAAATATAGTACCTATTTCTACTCTAAACTTTTTAGTTTTTTTATTTAGTAAAATACCTAATTGACATTTTGTAAAAGTGCCTGAATATATATTATATATATCCTCATCTTTGTATTTTATATCTAGATAACTTTTGTTATAATCAACAATTTCAATTTCCCCTTCAATATTATCATAAATGAATTTAACAATATATCCTATTGATTCTTTCCAATTAATAGTCCCTTGTTTACCATCTGTTACTTTTTCTGCTTTTCCCCATCTGGGCAACTCATCTAAAAAACATTTTTTCATCATTTTACCTCTTTTCTGCCAAAAAGCTTTGAAAATAGGATAAAGAGTCGTATAGCAGTACGCCTCTTCGTTTTACATTTAAATAACTTGCAAATTATTTAAACAACCAAATATTTATTTTTATATTAAATTTTAATCACAAAAGAAATTGTACAGTAGGGTTGTAAATTATTATGCGCGAGACCTCCTCCAACAGTAGATGTATCCTCCCATCTTTCAATTTCATCAGTTGCTGTTCCATTATAAAATGTAACTTCAACATTTTGAACCCCATAATTATCATTAAATGTGTGTTTGTGCGCTGGCATTTCCTCGATAGTTAAAACATGATTTTTGCTTCCGCCAATTTTATTTAACGCATCAAATTCAGTTTGAGATGAGTCTAATCCGACAGGCACCCTACCTTTGAAATTTGGAACATTAAATGTACTACTTCCATTACCTGCTCCATAACTTATTCCTATCACACTAAATAATGCTGAATAAGTCGTTCTAGATACTGCTGAACCATCACAAATCAGATATCCTGAAGGTGCTGTTGTTCCTGCATACATTTGAATTGTTCCAGTAATTCCACTAATATTAGATAAACCTTGTGGTGGGCAAATTTTCATTTTTATGCACCTCCAACCCATTTTACTTGCATAGTTGCATCAACAGATAATTGAAGATTATAAGTTGAACCAGTCAATAAAAGAACATCAAATGCATACCATTTATTTATATCAAGCGCAACTCCACTATTTAAACTACTAAGAACACCGTCTACAGCTAGAGATAAAATTCCTGTAGCACTTGTAGAAACCATTAATGTAGATTGTTGATAATTTAATGCGACATAATTTGATGCTAATATATTAGTGCTTGCTGTTACTGCTTTATTTGTTTGATTATTGATTAGATTTCCTACAATGTATTTCATTATTCCTTTTAGATTAGCATTAACTGAAGAACTTGCTGTTGGATCAATATTAGCAGTATCAGCTTTTACCCCTAATGTAGCAATATCACCATCTGCTATCATGACTGGATCAATATTAACACCTTTTGTATAATGAATCATAATAAAACTTGTTTGTGGTGTAGCACCATTTACATATCTGCATCTATAATATCTTCTACTTAATTTTGTCCATGCTAATATATTTGAGACTCCTGCCGAAACAACCGCAGATGATGTAGTTGTCCAGCTTGTTTCATTGTGAGATTCTTCTAAATAAAGATTTCCACTTTGATCTGTTAGTATCCAAATCCGCATATACCCATCAGGTATATCTTGTTCTGGTCTATCAACAACAGGTGATGTATATGTTGCATTTGCAAGGAGAATTGTTCCTATTGATGGAGCTCTAGTTGTGTCTACTAGAATCATAGGAGTGTCTCCATTGGACATTGTAGAAGTTTGGAGAATTCCATTATCATCTGTTTTTATGAAGCGTGTTTCATTGTTGAGGTTTGAGGTTCCAAGTATTTGTTCCATGTTGCCTGATTCATTTGCCATTGTATGGAGCACTTCCTTTCTTTATTGTTTGTTTTAGTTGATAATTGTTTTTATGGTTTATAAAACCCTTTTATATCAATGACTTTATAAGACATAAATATTGATATTTAGTATAAAATCAGTGATTTATTGGAGATATATAATTTGGTGGAAATAGTAAAAAAATAAGGAGAAGAGAGAAGCGTTTTATTTCTTCTGCTACTTCTCCTTATTTTTATTTAAACATAGGATATGCTTTAAAATCCTCTTTCCCAATTTCAGATTCATATTTGATTTTAATATTATCTTTAATATTATCTACTAAATATCCATCATCGAGACTGAAAGTAATTCCATATCCCTTAAAGTCAACCCCAAAAAAATTATATTTTACCCATACTACTTTACAAATTTCTTCTCTTAATTTAAGAACAACTTTTTCATCTTTTACTTTCTCAATATTAATGATTTCTATATCATTTTTGTCAGTATCTTCAATTTTATCTTCATTTTTTACTCTTTTTGGCATGAAATCACCTCTTGATTGTTTTTACATCTTATATAACTACTGAGCATTTTAAAGCATCTATCTTGTACGCAAAATCTTACAAAACAGCATGGTAAATTATCCATAGAACATTTAAAAGATGCTTCTAAACTATTTTGAAAAAGAATTCCTTTTTGACATAATTTCATACTCATAAAATAAATCCTTAGTTAAAAATTAACTTACAGTTACAGTGGCAGTTGTACCAACAGTATTCTTACTTGTAATTACACAAGTAATGACAGATGTTCCACCAGCGACTGTGGTTATAATACCTGTATGCAAACCTACGGTACAAGTTCCAACTGTTCCACTAGTAAAACTTAAATCTGCTGCTGGAGCTTTAAATGCCGCATCTCCATTTGTAGGAACTGCCCATACTGTCAAAGTTGAAGTTGATGGATGAGTTAAAGCAACAGTATCATCTGCTATAGCCAAAAATCCTACATTATCATACCAATTATTAGCATCAATTACCTCCGCGATAGTTGCATAATATCCAGAACCATTACAACCACCAGTTCCTGCAAAACTTAAAGCCATTCCCTCTAATGGTGTTTGCGCCACGCCGGATGCAGTCATTGAAATTGATTGACTTCCTGCGATCTGGAATCTTGGAACCTCGACCTGGACTTTACCAATAATACTAGATCCCGCAGCACTAGATTCATCAGAACTTGCTAATTGTGTATCAATTACTAATCTAACAACTGAAGGTAAGAAGTTTGAATTAACCGTAACATATCTGGCAGCAGAATCTAAAGTAAAATATTGAACACATACGATATCATTTTCTGCTCCACCAACTAAAGTAAAATCTTTGGTACTAAATGTAATTTTAGTTGTAACTCCTGCTGCATTTGTGACATAACCAAAAACATCTGCCCCACTAACATCTGGTGTTAAAATAGGTGTTCCTACTACTGTTCCTGTCCCACCTACTCCTAAAGTAACGTTTTCTTCTGTCCAAACATTTTTACCAGTAAGAATTGAAGAACCAACGTTTTGCCCAATCATATTGAGAGAAAATTGTGTTTCTGTAAGTTTTGCACTAAACCTTCCGCTATGATAATAAATGTACTGAAGTGCATTACCTTGCCCCGCCGAGATTTCTTCACTTGCGGTTGTAATATCAATTGAGTCGTCCAAAATTGTACGACTGCGGAATAAAATGTCTCCTGTTGAAATATTGAAAGCCGTTACAGAACCAACTCCAACGAGAAATTTCTTTGCCATGTTATATCTCCTCCTTTATAATACAAATTACTTTTTGACATTACCTTTACCATTAACTTTATTTTTGAACTCTTCAAAATCAACCTTTACATCAGCGTATTTATCATCAACAGATAAATCACTCATCCAATGATCAACTTCTTGTTCAAATTTTACAAAACCACTCATAGAAGCAGTTTTATAAATTTCATAATGTAATTTATAATCAACTCTTTGAAGTATCTTAGAAAATTTTCTAATTGTTAAATTATAAATATCTTCCATACTTAAAGAAGTGCTTATTAAAACACAAATAAGTTGATCTTCCAAAGAAGCCATTTTCTTTTTGTTTTTATTTATAAATTCTTGAGCTTCTTTTAATGCTTTTTCCATTTTAGGATCAATATAAGTGTCATCATAGTCAGGTATATTTTGATAAATAATTATATTTTTTATATTGTCAAAATCTGTTTTATCAAGTATCTCTTCCCTATATCTGGTTACTTCTTCTTCATTTTTTCTACATATATATTTAATATTTAGATTAAGATTTATTTTTCCTTGTTCGTCCTTTATATATCGAATATTATTACTTTCGATACCTAAACATAGACTAAAAATTCCAGTTAGCATCTGAGCATAAATATTACCATTTTGATCATTTTCAATTAAATAAAACAGAAAATCCAAGTAACTCATACTAATTACTTTTGGGTCTGGTATTTTATTCTTTTCTATTAATAAGCAATTTGCTAACATATGAAAATTAAGATATTTTGACATTCTAATTGGATATATTAATAATGTTAAATTTTCATATTCATCCTTAAGTTTAGATATTTTTATCTTTGCTTCATCACTTATTTCGTCTAATTCAATATTATTAATTTCTGCTTCAATCTCTAATCTTCGCTTTGAAGATTTTTGAGATATATATTGTACAGGCTCATCATATATAAAATATTGATCATATTGTGATATATCCATATTTTACACAGACCTCGTACTCAAATAAAAGAAATATCCAGAAAAACTCGAATTCCAATTAGCAACCTTAATTGATGACGTCAATTGTAAAACACCTATACCACCTAAGTCTTGCCCATTAAAATCTTTTAGTATTTCATTAACCATAACTAATGGTTTAATATAATTTTCATCTAAATCCCATTTAGCATTATGAATTACAATCTGAAAACATATATCTACACTTGTTAGATATATATTATTTGGTTCAAATATAGGAATAAAAAATCTAATCTCTGTACGAGGATCAGATACAACATTATCATAGAACGGCATTTTGAAAATTTTTTGTTCATTATTTGGGTCAGTCCCTTTACCAACTAGATTTTTAATCTGAGACATTGTTACTTCGGGTAATGATAAAGCATCTGCCGAATCATACTGCAAACATCTCATAAGAGTTTTATTTTCAATTATTTTATTTCCAATATTAGATAATAATTTTTGAATACCATCTAATTTAATTAATTCATTATTGATTGACATTCTTTATCACCACCTTAAAATAAACTTTCAATCTGAATCCTAAATCCATCACTAACAACTGTTTCCCCAACATTCTTAACCCACAATTTCACATATCCCAATCCCAATCCTTTAATTGTACAAGTATTAGCAACACTATCTTGACTTGTAATTTGAGCAAGCGATGTTACAGAAACACCATCGTCACCAGTTAAATAAAATACTGATACATCAGAATAAGCAATACTATTATTTTTAAATACACAACTGTAATTTTCTGTGTAATTTTTTATAATAGACTGCTCACCATTAACCTTGACTGTATAATTATCCATCGGTACATCATAAACATCAATATTTACATATCCAACTACACTTTCATCTAAAGCCAACTTCACACTAATCACAACTCCCGGTATAGCATCACTACCAAACAAATCATTCAACAAAAATTTACCATCATCTGTCAATTCATATGTTTTATCTAAATCTAGAACCATTTCCTCATCAATAATGGTTTCCAAATCCCAAGAAGGAGAACTTTCTAAATGGAAAGTACATAAACCATTTGAATCTACTGTACAGATTCCATCATTAGAAGAGTTAAATATGAGCAATGGAGTAGGCGAAACTATTGTTGTTATGTTATTCACTGTTGCATTTACTTGAATTTGTAATTGTAATGTGTTGTTTTTATCTGCTTGGATATTGTTGCCATTTAGAATTTGAATAGAGTAAGTTGGAAATTGTTGTGATACTTCGCTATACTTAAGTTTAAAAACTAAAAGCCCACCGATATAAACATCGTCTGGTAAACTTTCTATTTGGTAAGAATGTAAACCGATTTTATATACATCATTTACTTTTATTTGTTCGGTTATTTCTGTATGAGAAATAGTTAAATATATTTCATTCGAAACTGTTGTGATATATTTGTTTTCTTCTGTTTTTTGTGATACTTTTTCACCAACAATACAAGGAATATTATATAAAATTGAATTTTGATCGTAGAATTGGAGGGTGTTGTTGGATTTAATCATACTTGCAGTTTTATATGCTTGTAAATTATCAATATTGCTTATAATAATCCACTTATTACCTTCCCATTCTACAATTGATCCAGTATTTACAACTGTTTCAATTGGGATATGAATTTTCTTATCATATTTTCCTTCATTTAATGGGTTTAAATGAGATTGAATTATTACTTGTGTTGTAACATCACTAATTATTACACTTTTACCTTCAGCACTATAATATCTACGAATATCAAAGTTTTCTTTTACGTCTGATACCATTTCTTCTTTAGAAGAATAATTTGAACTATCTATCCATCCTTTTCTTACATTAATTGGAATCACAACCTTGCCATAATGTAAAGTAGAGAATTAATTATATATAATTCTCTACTCAAATTACAATAAATTAAAATTCTGCTTTTGATAACCCTTCAATCCTAATATAAGATGTATCCGCAGCAGCTTTATAATATAATTTACTAAAAGGTACTGCTAAATTCTGTCTAGATTCTCCTGCTTTTAGTACCATTAAGTTGTTAGATGCCGATGCGCTTGCTACGTCAAAGGACAAAGTTACTACATTAACTGAATCATTTACAATAAGATTAATAAAAGACATATCCAATGTGACATTTTGTTCAACCTCATTTGCCGTTAATGATCTTCCTATAAAATTCGTTGCCATTTTAAATTCCTCCTCTTAATTATTTTTATTGGCTATAGTTAATTATTTCTTACTCAAAGGCTAATATTTGTACGACATCTCCTGCTATTAATGCTGTCGCGCCTTGACCTGTAATCTTTATTCTATTAGGAACGGTTGCAATAGTCGCCCTCCATGTTGTAGGATTATCTTCGCCATTCGTGTCAGAATGTTGAATAATAAATTTTGTTGGGGCAAAAGGCAAAGGTACATTAATTTCATTTGCTAAAATATCTTGAGCAGTAACAACACGATCTACAACAACCATTTGTTTTATTGCAGATGCACTACCTCCAACAGAATTTTCTACTGTACAATTTGATGCACTAGTTGTAGTAATAGTTTTATTACCAGTAGTGCCAACAGCATCCCATGTTAAAATTACGCTATGTCCTCCAGCAGATATAGTTGCAGTAAATGGTACAGTAGCTCTCGTATCTCCATTAATTGCAGCGACTAAACTTGTAGCAGAATTAGCTGCACTTGCACCATTTGTCCATACTCCATTTGTTACTACAGCTACATCTGCTTCTTGATAATCTACACCATCTATGACAACTTTCATTGCAGGTTCACCTGTAGTATTGAAGTCGATCACAGATGTTGACATTGTTCCAGGAAAATTAATCAAAGAATTAATTTGTGTAGTTACGGAAGTACCTGCGCCTGCACCCAATTTTAAATCTGCAATTGCTAATACATCTACATTTTTATCAGCACCTAAAACTAAAGCCTTAGACGCAACTGCTGTTCCTGCCACAGAAGTATCGATTAAATTTAACTCGGCGGCAGATGAAGTAATTGCAGTTCCACCAAACTTAGGTGCAGTAATATCTAATGTATTAATTTTACTGTTTGCATCTGTTATTACTGCTTTTGAAGCTAATACTGTCCCAGGGGTTATAGAATTGAAAACTTCTGCGTTTGGCGTTTTAAATTGAAAATCACTATATCCCATTATTTACTTTCCTCCTTTTTCTTATTTTTATCATTATGACTTATATTATTTAATTACATGATCTCCCTCTGTAAGTAGGGGATTCTCTTAATGAAGTTTGAAATATTTAAGATTTCTCCTCTTAGTTCAGGGTAATCATGCAAAGAAATATCAAATTGTTTCTCAATCATATGCATTAAATTATTTATTTTTAGATACTCTTTTTTGCATAAATCGTCAAAAGTAATTTCGCAGTTTGGAGTTTTAATTAGAATCCTACTGTTGTTGATATTATTAACTTTATTATTCAATTTTTCACCAACTTAATTAACTATTAGTATAAGAATTAAACTCTTGCCTGAAATCCTTAATCTCTTCCTTTAAATTACTTAACATTAATGAATAAACTTTTAATTCTTCTACTTTACTTTCTAAACGATTAAAATCTTTGGTTCCAATTTGCTTTTTTAAACGAGATAATGGTTTTAATAAATAATCTAAATATGCTTTTTTCATATTTAATGAAATTAATTCAATTTCATCTATATCTAAATCATAAATTGTTATACCATCATATGTTTTACTTATGATTAGATTTAAATTAGTATTATCTGTATCAATAAATGTTAATGTAATATTATCTGTAAGTGGTTTAGTGATTGTTAACATTGGATTTTCGATATCATCTAATACTACTGTATAATTTACTTCAATAGCAGATTTTATTTTTGTTGCTATTTGCAATTTTGTATCAGTATTTAATAAAGCAATTGTATATGTATCAGAGTTAATTTGAAGAGTTATATCTCCACTATTTTCTATTGCATCATAAATTATTAAAACTGCATTATTAGAATACAAAGTATAACTCAAATCATGTGGTGTAGTTTTGTAACTATACCCTATGGCAGTTTCAAAAAACTCAAAAACTAAATCTTGTTTGTAAGTAAAATCTATATCTGATACTTTTATGAAAAATTTATCATATATTTTTTGGAGTAAAGTTCCCAAAATCTATCACCTCTTTTCTTTGATTCGGTTATTCTTTATCATCTATTTTATCAGTTTTAAATGATAAACCTGTGTACTCGGTTAAATACTGAATCTTGTCATAATCATTTATCTTCATTTTCTTAGCGTAATTAACTATTTTTGATTTTTCTTGATTTGTAATGATATTTTCAGTTACATGCTTTTTAAAAGTGCTAAATGTTTTATAATCAAATATTTCTTTGCATTTTTCATCACTTAGAATTAGTTGAGTTCGCTTTTCTTCTTTATTATCAAAGCCAAGATGTTCTCTCATTTCTGGATTGTGAATATAAACTCTCGCATGTGACCCAATATTGTCCGTACCAGAAAAGAAAAGATTATTATTCTGTACTTGTGTTTCAATCTCCATATTTGGAATATACACTGTCTGATTTGCTTTTATGAATTCGTCTCCGTCCATGGAAAACCTCTCCCATGAGACATTCCAATCACATAAGTTTTGTACCTTTGAACGACTGTTCATATCAATTGCCATAATTATTTATTCCCTCCATTTTACCCTTTATTATTTTTTAGATGTTTTTTTATATTGCTTCTTGGATTTGAATATCTGTTGGTTTGATTTTTCTTAGTTCGCCAAAATCATAGTCAAATTCACCTTGAGAATTAATTATTTTTGAATTGTCAATGTCAAATTTTATGTAATGATGATTTTGATTTAGATATTTACGTGCGTAGGATAGGATTTCTAGAAGCTTTTGGTCTGATGGGATTAGGTCATCTTTTTCACTAATGATTCTAATTTCTTTCCAACCAGAACGTAGTAGCCCATAAGTTCTATTTCTTTCTCTTTTTATAAACTCTGCTTCTGTAACAGTGCCATACAAAATACTATTCTTATGTCCACCGCCATCGTACTCTAAATAAATCATTTCTTCTAGGAAAGCAATGTCCAAAGAAGATGTTTTTACAGGATAATTAAGTTCTCCACCAATTAGATTGTGTATATATTCCTGTTGTTTACTACATGGTGCTGATCCATTTTTATAAAGAGTTTGTCTAATTTTTTCTCTTATTTCTGGACTTGATAATGCATACTTGAAACCATATCTGTCTAAAAATGTTGCCTCAGTTCTTTCTTGTTTACAGTTGTTGCATCTTTCGCCAACTTTAAACTTTTCAACCAATACTTCATCTGGGTTTCCACAAGAACAAATATATCTTACTTTTGTTTTATTATTCTGTATTTCGTCTTCTGTGGATAATAATTCACAACCATTATCTTTAAAATAATTATATGTTTCTATGTATGGCGTTCTTAAACCGTCACCAGTTTTCTTATTACCACAAATTTTGCATCTATGACCTCTGATAAATTCTATTAAAGAAATTTTGCTTGGATTACCACATGAACACATATAAGGCATGTATGTATGTATCGCAATCTATATATTCGTCTACTAACAGTTCGCACTTTTCTAATTTAAAAATTTCTTTTGCAATTTCTAAATCATACTTATATTTCCCTCCTGTGTTACAAATAGGACACCTGTGTCCTCCGACATTAAAAGCTGTAAATGTCATTGGGAAGGGATGACCTTTATCACATTGAATAATTAAATAATCTTTACATCTGACATATTCAGTCGATATTAATAAATAACCTTCTACTGCTTCGACTATCCTTTTAGCATCTTCAAATGTATATTTACACTTTCCAGTGCAATGAGGACACCTAGGATTCTTTTTGAAATTAGTTATTGTTTTTGAGAATGTATGATTTCTATTGCATTGGAATAATAGTTCTGTTTTACTATCAATTTTATCATCAACACCATAGTTACTAATACATTTTATATCAACAGAATTTTCTAACATCCATTGTTTAAACTGATCAATATTTAGTTTCTTGCCCACATTTAATCCCTCCTATCGAATACCTAATTTTTTTATAAATAAAAGAAGAGTGGCTTAGGAAAACCACTCTTGTCAGTAATTAATTAAACTCGCGATTATAATTAATACCTATCTCTTATAAAATTAGTTTGATATTTACTCAGCTAGAGCAGCATCATATATATATCCCATCGCCGGAATTAGCTCAATTAGAACCTTGTTTCCGTAGGAAATATCGTATCTTGTAACTTCGGCTTTTTATAAATTTATATTCATATAGAATCGCAACTTCTATATCGTTTATAACTGCTCATACTTTCATATGAGAATAGACTATTTCTTCACCTTCAGCATTATCTGTTAAGGGCTTCCATTTTCCACTCGCTTGAGTGTACTGGCATTTCAGCCATAGTCGTTGAAGTTTACTCTATTCGAGTCTTACCTGCAATGAACATCCATTGTAAAAGCACTTAAGATTTAACCTTATGCCATCTCTCAACTTTTTTCTACTTTCGTTCCGTCACACTTAGGCATATTTCATCCTTATGTTGTGGCATGAGAGCTTTAGGAATTACCTGCAATTAAGGAAGTGTCCTATGCGCATTTCTGTACATACGGGGCTAAAGTTACCCTTAAATTAATGTCTGTGGCTGTCATACTAGTCAAACCACCCTGAATTCCGATCTGAAGGGGACTAACTTGGCCTTGTGGTAAGAACCACAAATCAGTTGTAGGTAATTGAGGAGCATAGAAATCTCCAGCGGTATTAAGATCAATCATATTATAGCTATTAGGCATTTCTATGACGAGACTTCCTTTATATACTTTAAGAAGACCAGTCTTCATTACTTCTTCCATCACTGAGTCTGGGAATCTAAATTCTGTTCCAGCAGCAACAACACTAAAATTAGCAAGATCACTTAACTTATTAACTGCACTATAGTCTCCCATAATTGTAACAGAAGAACCAAAACGTCTCGCTAATTTTCTTGTATTTTCGACATTAGTCTTAGTAATCCCCTCGCTGTAGTTTTTCAATGTGGTGGCAGCAGTAATAGCACTTCTTAAAGCATTGATATGAGAAAGAACCATTTGGTTAATAATAGAAGTCAATACTTGTTCATTAGCATAAGCCATCGTATCTGTATCACCAGACATTAATTCTCTTGGATCGATAATCAAACCACCTGTTGCATTTTGAACAGTCATAGTTCCAGTTCTTTTCTTAACAGTTGGGAATACAAAAGAACCAGAATTGGCTTGAACTCTTGATTTCTCTCCTTGTAATTGGGCAACGGAATACCTCAGTTCCTCGTTTGCCAATACCTTTGTTACATTCCCCATAGCACTATTAATAGCTAATCTCTTTTCCAAAGGTTGCTGAATAGTAATAGTACGAATAGCATTCAACTCAGCTTTAGCCTGAGTATTACCATCATTAGCCATTCCAGCTAAAGTTTTAATTTTATCCATCACTGTATCAACTTTTTTACCATATTTAGATACATCTTTACCATAAACAATATTTGTAAAAATCTCTACGTCTTCACTTAGACGTGATGCGTTCGCCAACTTATTCTTTACAATCTTATTAATCTCAACTTGTTCTGCATTCTCTTGTAATTTTGTAAAATCTATTCCAAAACTCATTGTTAATACCTCTTTTCTTTCTTATTAATTATTAATATTATTTTATAATTTTACTATTTGACATTAATTAAAAAATATTATATATTACTTACAAAAATTACATACAATAATCTATAATCTCATAACTTACAGATTATCGTTTGCCATTACTTCTACAACATAACCACCAGCAACAGTTCCACCACCTGCATCAATTGTAAATGCACCAAAAGTAGTTTTCTTGATTACTTTAAGATAAATTTCATATGCAGAAACATCAGCAGTTTTAGTCCACTTCATTGGATTGGTAGTATCTGCTACAGAGCGACCAATGACCAAAGCACCAACAGCAACGTCAGCAAAAGCATCTGTAAGCAAATCAGCAGACATATCAAGTTGAAGTCCTACCATGTCTTTAAGTCTAAAAGCACGAATATACTCATTTGCAACAATTTTATAGGAATCAGTGTTAATAATTTCTGGTTTGTCAATGATATTACGCATAACATAAATATCACCTAATTTTGCTGTAGCTAAATCTGGAACTAATACCTGAACATCAGATGTAACATTGAACTGATAACCATTATATGTATCTGCAATTGCCTTTACATTAGGTTTGTTGGATACGTTAAGAAAATTTGAATCATGGAATTTAAATAAACTCATTATTAATTACCTCATTTCTTTTTATTTTTGTTATTAATTAACCACTACTATTTAACTATTACTCATTGTTAAAATTAATTATATATTTATCTTTACTTTCTAAAACTTAGTTAAAGAAAGATGGGATACTACTAGGAACCTTTTTCATTTCTTTTTCTTTAATAGAAATAAACATATCATTCTTAGTATTAGTTTCAACAGAGGTATCTTGAGATGCAATCATTTCTTTAAATTTCTTTGCACATAATTCTGCTTCTGCTTTCTTTAGTCCTTCTAAATCAATTGCTTCTACAAAGGTTTTAAGTGAATTAACTTCGCTTTCTTCAAAACCATTTTTCGTAATTTCTGTTTCAAAATATGCATTTACTTCTGCAATTTTTGCTTCTGAATCTGCTTTAATTTTTTCTTCTCTGAAAGAATTTACTTCGACAGTAAGAGATTCTTTTTCTGCTTTTTCAGATTCAAGTAATTTATTAACCTCTACAATTGTAGTATTCGCCTCATTTACTTTGCCATCTAATTCTTGATTTTTTTCTGTTAAGCTATTAACTTCTATTTGTTTTTCTTCCAAAGATTTAGTTAAAGTATTAATTTCTGTTGATTTTTCCTCTAAAGATTTATTCAACGTATTAATTTCATTGATTTTATCTTCGATTTTTTGATTGAGTTCTAATACGATTTTCTCATCCATTCTATTTCTTTCCTCCTTTATTTGATTATTTAATATATTTTTAACTGGTGTATTAACTTCGACAGATTCTTCACCATTTAGAGGTTTCCAATCTTCCTCGACTTTAATAGTTTCACCAAGTTTTACCTCACCATTTTCAATTGTGTAAGTAATTTGACAATATTCTCCTGTTTTATCCCAACATTTCATTATGAATGTTGATATAGTTGGATAAAATTTATGAACATAATAATAAGAATAATTTGATTCATCTATATTTTGTTTTTTATTGAATTTACTTTCAACAATCATAGAAATATCATTATAATTCATTGCATTTATTTCAATTATTGTTTTATCTTTATTGTCAATAATAGAATTGTCGTCTGGCAATATATTCACCTCTTTTTTTTTAAGTGTATTCAACTCTAGCATGAGAGCAGATTTATCAGCAGGAACCTCTCCTATTACAAGAGCATGACCAGAATATTGAAATAATTTTGGGATTCTATTTTTCTCTTTCCATCCCCCTTCATAAATTATTTTCTTATTTCCTAAAGATTTATCTGCACAAATTTCAATTGAACCTTCTACTGAATTGCCACTGTCATACTCTTCTTGTAAATAATCAATTAATTCTGGAAATCTTTGATCATATACGTATCCAACACCGACTAAAGCATCGATTATTTCATTATTGACTTCTATATTTTCAGCTATGTATGCACTTTCAAACGTTCCAACAACAAGACTATCTTCAAAAATGACTCTATTTTCTTCGACTATCATATCACCATGACTTCCAAAAGGAATTGTATTTTCACTGTCCATAAATTGGGCAACAAGAGGCATATTTTTTACTGATTCAATATTATTTTCAATATATTCTTTTTCCCAATGGATGCCATTTCCATTATATTCAGCAGAATCCTTGTGAATTTTGTGAAGAATGAGTTTGATGGGAGTGCGTCCTGCTTTCGATGTCTTTTTAGATATTTCTATTACACTATTTTTCGTTTTCCTCACCTCCTTTCAAATATTATAATTAAACTATTTATTGCTCTAAATCAGATAAATATTCTTGGACTTCTTTAATTTCTAATGGTTTAAAGTCATTATTAAATGGCATATAGATAATGTCAGTAGGAAGATTAATCAATATATACTCCTTTGGAATAGTGTCTAATAAATACTTTGTGATATTTATTTGCTGAACTTTATTAAAAAGAAGAGAATCAGAATCTTTTCTCATAGGAAGTTTGTTACATACAATTCCCTTTAGTTTATCAAAATTATCTTTTTGCCATTCAATTCTTTCATTTTGAACTCTTTTAAATTCAACTTCCTCTTTTTCTGATTGTTCTTTTATTTTATTATTCTTTTCTGCCAATTCTTTATTTTGTTTTTCTTTTTCAGTATCATATTTTTCTTTAAGACTATTATATTGGTCAATAAGTTCCTTATAAGTATCTTCTTTATCATCAATTTCTTCAACAACATAAGATAGATTATAATAGACCTTACTATCTGTTCCATTTGTTACTTTTTGAACTTTTGCATAAACTTCATATTCATGTAAGAAAATTTCATCACCTATTTTTAATTCATAGTCTAATTCTACCTCTAGTAACTCTACTCTTTCCAATGTTTCTTTTTCTGTGCTTAAATATGCATTGGAATAACCATTGTCATTTAATTTGTAGAACTCTCTGATTTTTCTTCCTAAGAAAACGCTATGCACTTTCTTATTTTTGTTGCTTGTGTTTGTATTTGGCATTATATGCCCTCCTTTTTAATATTTGTTGTTATTATTTAATTTAAAATAGTTTAACAAAACATATATTCCCATTTAAAATTTTTATATTTTTCCCAATGACCCAAACAACATTGGCATATAGCACTAGAACTAAATGCTAAAGTTTTACAAACATCACTCATAGAATCCCATATTTTTATTATTTTATTATTTAAGTCTTTTTGAATAATCTTTTTAAATTTTAGTTCTAATTTTTCAAAATATTCATATTTCCAAATAAATCCCTTATGCTTATATAATTTCCCTCTACAACATTTTGTTATAGAAGATGATTCAAATCCACTAGTTCTTGATGCTTCAGCAGAACTTTTCCATTTTTGTATAAATTCTCCCTCTAAACTGTATTGATATATTGGAATTATATTTATATTGTTTCTTAACTTTTCTTTTGCACTTTCAGATAAATTTTTGCCAATATGTGAATCACTCATCCTTTTTAATGTTTCTGCTGAATATTGAATTCCTTTTCTAGATTCACTTATTTTTTGTTTAGTCTCTTCTGTAAGTTTTCTGCCAGTATTTATAATACTTAAATGTTTCTTTTCTTCATCAGTTCTAAAAATACCAGTTAATCTATCTGCAATAATACAAATATTATACCCAACCTTATTATTGTAACTTTCAAAATGATCAATCCAGTATTGTTCACGTTCAATTAGACTTTCTCTATTTTTTACAATTTCTAAAACAACAGGTATTATTGAATTTCCATATTTTTTATATGCTCTAATTAAATATCTATTATAATGTTTTCCATTTTTTAAATCAGAAAGATGTCTTCTCGTTCTAGTGTACATGTCTATACTACTACCAACATAAATCTTTCCATTTTCAATATTATACAGTGCATATATTCCACATTCTCGTATGCTTATATCAATTATTCTACTACTACAAAAATTAGTAATTTCTATAAAATTTTTATCCATTTTATCATTCCTTTCTAATGAGAATCCTTTCTTAAAATTAAACAAATAAAAGAAGGCTAGTGAAAGGAACTAGCCTTATCAGTTGGATTGCAAGCCCAACCTATCTCTTATTAAAAATTACAATATTATTTTTTATTCTTAACTCTCTGTTCATTACTCTTTAAATTTTTCGTGGTTAATCCTGATTCTTTTAACTCTGAAGTGTCTTTCGGTGGCCTTCCACCCAAATTACTGTCTGGATTAGATGTATCAGCACTGTCTGTAGCTGTAAACGAGGTTATATGGGGAGCATACTGCTCATCGTAACCATCCTCAATTTCTTGATCACAAATTCCAAGATAATCTACTGGATCAAATCCGGCTGCAGCAATATAAAATATCCTGCTTCCCCCTGCAGTTAAGTATAGGTCTTTTGCTTTTTCATAAACATCCTTCTTATTTAACCATGTAATTGGAAGGAACTTTATATCAATATAGCTAAAAGGTGTAATACCTAAGTTTTCATTAATTACTCTAGTTTCTTCCCTTGCTATTTCATTAATATGCTGAAACACTTGTGCAGAAATCAAGTCTAAATTAATTTGTAAACTTCCCAAATTAGCACTATTACTTTCAGCATTTAAAGCAGAACTAGCAATACCTAAATTAGTCGATATCTTCTTTATATTTTCGTCGCTCAAAGTATCCGTAATTAACGACGCATCTTTAGCTAGTCTATTAATTGTTGTACCAGGAGCAAGACTAAGTGTTGAAATCCTAGAAATATTTCCACTAGTATTAACTTTTACAGCACCTTTAAATGCTTCGATAACTTCTTTTTGCTGAGTTGAATTTAATGAGCAAGACCCAGTTTTTTCCCCACTAGGTAAGACAAGGTAGTATATACTGCTTGCTAATTCACTAATTAATTGATATTGACTATCGTTATAGTCATCACTTGCTTTCATATCAACAAAAGCCGAGATGCCAAAAGGAATCCCATATGCATCAATTTCATTAGCTTTCGCTTTTAATGCAATAGTTTTTCTATAATCAAGAATAAACCATCTTTTACTACAATCTTTCTTATAATTCATATACGCTTTTACAAAATCACGAGGATAATTTTTAATTTCATTAAGTAATCCTCCGTATTTAAATTGATCAAAGTACATCATATCAAATGCAGCAATGGATATATTGTTTTGAAATCCAACTATTTTACAATAATCTAAATCTAAAGGTTGAATCATAAAATTATCATCTAATGACAATCCTTCTAATCTGTCAATAGATTCTATTACCATTGAACCAGTATCTAAATTTTTATTACTTGCCGTAGAATCCCTCAAGATCCCGATATATTGCCCGTCGATAAATAGATGTCTTAAAATATCTCTAGTAGTTCTATCAATATTCAATATTTTAAGTATTGTGTTAAATTTGTTTTTTTTATCTTTCATTTGTGGTGTTTTGTTGCGTAATGTAGTTATGTAAGATAATGTCGGAAGAGCTACCATTTTGTCGATACTCTGACCATATATACCATTTAATCCGTAGGACTGCCTTGATATAGTTCTCAATATTTCATTATATATCATTGGATATTTGACATATTGTTTTAAATCGCTCATTGGTATATTATCAGTATCTAATCTTCCTGTTGAAAATGAATATGAATTATACGATAATGAGTTTAATTCAATTTCATTTGATGTTGAGAATTGAGGGGAGGTGGATGTTTCTATTTGAGGTGTATTGTTTTTTGTCAAGAGAAGTTATTCCTCCTTTCTTTAGGGATTTGTTATGAGTATGAAAATACAAAATCGTAGTCATCATTAGTATTTTTTAATAAATCTAATTCTAATAATGATATAAAATAATTTCCATATGAATTTGACGTATATCTATCACGCCTAGCAGTCCCAACAGTATCTAATTTTATGTTACCACCATTAAAAGAGTATTCTAGATTTACTGATTCATTAATTAACAGTTGTGTTTCAATATATGGTTTAACGAACCATATATTAATATTTACATCTTTTCCATTATTATTTGCATATTCTTTATTGTGTTTCGTTAAATATACTTCTGCATCATTATCATCTATAAGAAAACTACACATACTTCTTTGTAATTTATCTCTAAAATCAACAGCTATATCATTATTTAATTTAGAATTTGCCATTATTGGATAAATTACTGGTTTTGCATTTAAACCCAAAGTTTTTTCTTGCAATTCTTCAATTAACTTTTTGTCTAATGACTTATGGTCAAAAACTGTAAAAGCTTCATATTCTATTCCTCTTTCTTCATCTTTAGTAAGCACAGCTAGTCTTTCAAAAACTGCAATTCCTGCTTGTTGTAAGTCTAATACTATGTAATCAGCTTCAAAATCATGATAAATTTGCTTAATTCTTAATGCTTGTTTTCCAGTATGTTCCCCTTGATGTGCCTCCTGATAAACAAATTCTCTTTCATAACCTTTTGCAGTTGGTATCGCTCTAATACAACTTATTATAGTATTGTCATTTTTTTCATTTTTTCTAGTTGCAATATCAGCCGAAACAATTCTTATTTCTCCTTCTACACGTTTGATGTCGTTAGGATTTTTTTTCTTATCAAGCATGTCATTTCTTAAAGGATAGAAAGCTTTCTTCAAATTCCTGTTTTTTTGAAACATTTCTAACTTAAAATAAGCGTTACTATTTTCTCCCCAAGGTATATTCTCATATTCTTCTAAAAAAGTAATTGAATCCATAGTAGCCCTATCTCTTGCTATTACTTTTAAAGTTTTAATATTATGCTTTATTGCAATTAAGTAATCAAAAGCAATAAATCCAGAGTCTTTGCCTTGTAACATCATTTTTATAGTAGTTAGTGTTTCTTTATACCACCACAATCCTTTGTGATAAGCAGAAGATATAAGAATTTGCCTTGGTTCTTCTATTAGAACTTTTATACTTGAATATTTAGGATCTTTTAAGTATGGAGTTTGCCTTGCATATGCAAAAGGTTTTACAATTGAGTCAAACTTATTCTTATCCATAATTCGAAATTCTTCACCTATTGTAAATGTTGAACGTTCCCCTCGTCCAGATTCAGAACATGCAACAATTTTAATGGTTGTGCCATTATGTAGTGTACAATTACAATTATTTTGAGTATCTGAAAAAGTTTTAATTTCTCTTGCTATATTAGGATAATCATCCTTCAATCTTGCCATTTTCCCAAAAATAATAGCTGCCTGTTTTAAAGTTGTTGCTACAATTACAATTTCAGAATTCGCGTAGAGCACTCCGCGAGCATAGGCCAATACAGCGATCAACCAACTTTTTGCTGCTGCCCTCGATGCGATTGTAACAAAATTCTCAGAAATACTCATAAAATAAATCCATAAAACTTGATACCAATAAAGCTGAACTCCAAAATAATGTTGTATGAAGCGATGTATATTTCTACGATAAAATGTTGTCCAGTCTATTAAATTATCTTGTCGCTGTTCACTTATTTCTTTGTCTTTGATCATTGTTTTTGGTGCCTTAGATTGATCGCTATGACCAGCATATTTGCTAAAATTATTTTCAAATTTACTGTATGATCTACCCATTATAATCACCATCATTATTTCCGACATCCACACTGTCTAAATCAGCATCAATATTATCATCAACAACGAAATTTCTAACTCCTGTTATAAAATTTTCAATTGGCCTAACTATATAATTTTTAATATAAGGTATAAAACCATCCATATCTTTATATTTTTCTTGATCTTCAAACCACTCAGCAGGTTTAAATTGTTCAATATCTTTAACCCACTTACCAAAACAATCATGAGATTTCCCTGCACTCGCTGCATTGGCTTTTGCAGGGTCGAGAGATGCTGTTTTTAACAAGTCTTGTAATTCTTTTTGAAGACCTCCAACGCCATCACCCTTATCTCTTGCTTGTCTAATTTCAAGTATTTTAATACATATTTCTCTTAATAAAGTTATTTCAGCTTGATTGTCACATTTATGGGTTTCTTTCCACGCAGATAATTCAGCTTCTAAGAATATATAATCATCTATATTAAAACTTTTTCCCCAAAATAGAATAAGGTCGTCATCAACATCTTCATTTTCAATATCGAAATTTTCTTGTCTTAGAAAATTACTATCTTTATATCTAAAAGATTCCATTTTTTCATTGCTTTTGTTTGTTGAACTTAACTTACTTTTATAGTACCCGAAAACCTTATTTGCATTTTTACCCTTTGTCATTATACTTTCCATATGTGTTTTTGCAGATTTTAAAGCATCTTCACTATATCTAACATCTAAATCTTGACAAGTCAACTTTAAAGCAATTTCTAAACTATTATGTATAGAAAAATAGTTGTCAAAAATCTCATTGCAATGATCACGGCACACTGACATATAACCATTCTTATCTAACATGGGGTTAGTACATTCATAAAATGCAGAAGGTGCTTTATAATCCTCACACATCCTACAATATATTTTATCTGGAATATTTAATTTAGGTTCTTTCACTGTTTTTCCAACTCTTGGAATAGGTCTCACCTCTTTTTAATTAAATTTAGAAGAAGTCTTTAACCAACTTCTTCTAAATCTTTATATTTACCACTAATATAATTTTCCTTAAACTCATTAAATTGTTCTACATTATTCTCACCATACCCAAAAACCTTGTGGAATAAAGCATGAACACCACCAGTTAAGCAAACACCTACTCCATGAACTTTATGTAATCTACCACATTCATTTTTCATTAATATTAATTCTTCATCTAAGTATTCATTAATAAATCTTCTTTTTTCGATATTTAAATTCTCGAATATCTCTTCAAATATTTTATCAAATCCATATAAATGATGAATTACATCAAATCGTTTATTTGTTACAACACATTTATAATTTGAAACTATCATCGATTCTTTCTTCCATTCTGTAATAGAATCTCTTAAAATTGAATTTATTTCAGAGAAACCACCCTTCCACATTGGGTTGTTTTCTCCTTTGTGCATATCATAACTACATAGATTACAACCATAAGAATGAAGCATTGATTCATAAGATTTAGATTGGATTATTCCCTTATGTATTGGACATTCATATTCCAATGGTGATTGATTATTAATATAATCTTCTTCTTTTGATAAAAGAATTACTTTTTTATCTTTAAATAAATCTTGAACTTCACTAAAATCTCTTCGTTTATCTTTACTTAATTTGTCCCAAGAACAATATTTACAATCTTGATCTTTATATTTGAAATTTCCATATTTTATAGACTGAACACCTTTATTTATATGTTTGTTGCAAATGAAATCCATATATGATTCTGCATTTTTATAAGTTTTAGTTAATAATACTAAGTCTCTTTCTTTGAACTCTTCATCTATTCCATTAATATTATATTTAGTTTTAGCAACTGCAATTTTACTACCCACACCTTTTATCTGTGGACTATACCTGACTCCATTTTTAATTAAGCATAATTCTTCTTGTTTCTTATGTTTACATTTATCACACGCATCTTTTATTATAGGTTGATTTTTATGACTATTTGTGTATTTATAATATGGTTTAGATATAACTGTTTCTATTCCTTCTTCTAAGCAATAATCACATAAACATTGGATTGGTGCATTACTACCATCTAATAATTTATGAACATTAATTGTAATGACTTTTTTGTATTCCCATTTATGACCTAAACTTTCAATGTATTTCTTATTGTTTGACAGGCAAGTTACTTCTACCTCTTTTGTAATTAACATCTCTAATTCCTTCTTTCTATGCGTAATATTATTTCTGTGCGATACAAAATAAATAGAGTAAGAAAGCCGCACAGAATGAGGTAGCTACTCCTCACAATTTACTTCCTTACTCATATGAACAAATTATGCTCACATAAATACCTAGTCAATTAAGACTAGGCATAATCTAAACACAATTCCATCCACACAGAAAACGCCTGATTGCTCAAGCGTCTTATAACTTACAAAATATTAAATTATTATCTAATTCAATAAATCCTTATTACTATTATCCAACGTTTTATTTCCATATTTAACCTCTAATTGATGCTTTATATAATCCTGCTTAAATCCCAAAGTAGTCAATGCAGTTACAATCGTCTCTGCTTCATCTACAATCTTTAATTCAGTCTCAGTTAAATAATCTCTAGTTAAATCACTTTTCTTATTTATATTTCTGGTTTCTCTTATTTGTTTTGCTTTCATATTGAATAAAATAAGATATACCATGTCAGTGTAATTGCTATATGTATACTTATTTATATTTGGAACATATTCTTGAATACTAGAAGTCATTCTTTTCCTATCTACTTTACCTACTTCACGTTGTAAGTCCCATTTTTCTTGTTTTCCAAAAAATGCTTTAGATAATACATCTTTAGCATTCAATTGATAATCAATAAGTTTATCCATAACTTCAGGTTTATTTTTTTGCATATCTTTAGTAATAGAAATTTTAGCCAACCATAAAGGTAAAAAATCTAACTCAAGACATAATGACTGCTGATTACCTCCTTTTGTGGGGAGGATGAGATTACGTCCCCCTTTAGAAAGTACAATATCTTCTTGAATCTTTTTTCTCTCATTTTTTAACTGACCTTCTGACAAACCTATTCCATTACAAATCCAATTCACACCTACATAACTTTTACCAGTGTCTTTCATTTTTACGACTATGATTAGATTACCATTAAAATCAACTTCCATTAACTCCAGTTCTTTAAGTTTTACTAATTGATTTGACATAGCAAATCCTCCTGCTCATTTTTATAGTGGAAGTACGAGCAATACTTATCAGTGCATTTATATAGCAACCTATCCTTGTATAACTTATTTTGTTACACAAAAATACTCCTAACAAAAGCTAGGATCACTATCTATAGCAAAATTTTATTTATTTCTATTCCAAATAACTCCCACATCTATCACAAAACTTAGCATCAGATCCACTAACTTTACCGCAAATCTTACATTGCAATTTATCTCTTACAGTAACAACCTTCTCAACTTTGTCTCCGATATCATTAAACCCAACTAATCTTAAAATAATCACATGAGAATTTTCTTCCAATACACCGATATTCCCATATTTAAATTCTTGATTAATCTCTTCGCCTTTTACAGTAATTCCCTCATCAAAACTTTTAAGATTTACAGAATTATTTAAAGAACAATTCTGTGCAGTAAAACTAGTTTGGCAAATACTATTATCAAACGATCTTAAACAATCAGTCTGTACAGATTTAGGTGTTGTACTAGACGTAACAGTTATCCAAGTAGGATTATAATCATAAATAGGTTGTTTATAAGTAATCCAAGGGCTAATAGGATTAAATACTTGATTAATCTGTTGAGTAATTGGTTTTAATTTCTCATACCAAAATTCAACCCTAATCAATCCATCTTCAATTTTATCTCCACGATATTCAGAAATTTCTTTTGTTTTTGGTATAAATTTAAACTTATTTTTTGCAGTACAATCACTTAAAAATCCTTCTAATTCAGTTGTCTCATTTGGATTAACTAATAATGACTGGCCATTAAGTACATCTACTCCATCTATAGATATCTTAACTTTTGCTTTTCTTGATTCCATATTCTTGATATAAATAGAATACTCGCTACCAAATGGAATTTGAATTATCCCCTCTTTTTCTCTAAGGATTTTGCCATTATTTTTGAGACAGACCACCATTTTCTCTTGATACATTTTTTATCATCCTTTCTAGAGCACTGACTAAACTCTAAATATTAAAGTCAGTTATTTTTATTAATGCTTATTTATTTATAAGCACAAGTAGACACACCAAATTAATGATGTGTCTGATCTACTTATAAATAAATTACAATCTAATAATTTTATCTCTTTCTCAAATTATCCTCAATCTTTAAAATAGTATATTTTGCAATTTTATCTAAATTTTCTTTGTCAAGTTTACTATTATCCCAAATCAAATTATCAATATGAATATTAACAGTATTTTTTCCTTCGATTTCTTCATCATTTTCTTCTCTAGCATTTTCATACCCCATAGACATACATTCCTGCAACATACTATAAAGAATATTCCTTAATTCTGATCCATACTCACATTCACTATTCTCAATATATCCAGCATAATGTTCTACTAAACCAATTTCATATTCTTCATCTTCAGTAAATTCTCCACGGAATTGTTTGCATGATACACAAGAACAATTTTGATAATGCTCTTCACCATCTAACAATTCATCAACATTTTCACAATCATATTCTTCTTCCAAACAATTCTCATTATCAAATTCACAAAATATTACCCTACCTTTTCCTGCTAAGAATTCTCTAACATCTCCAAAACTCATATCAGACATCACAAAATAATCTATATTATCTACCTCGTCATATTTATATGTACCATCATCCATTTTAGCAAATTCACAAAAGAAACCAATTTCTTTATCTTTGTAAAATTGTAAACTGACATAGTATTCATCAACATCACTTGACAATTCCATACATTCAGCATCTATCCCATAGTAATTGTGGATATAATCATAAATATAATGAGCTACTGAAAAGTCGCAAATAAACATTAAATTTTGTTCAGAGTCTAAGTGAGAATCAATAATTTCTTCAACTTGAGATAATGTATATTTTATTTTGTTAATCAGCATAATTAATATTCCTCGCTTTTATATTTTATTTTATCTTTATATGTTAAAGTTAGATTGTATTATTTATGTTTTAATAAAACTTACAACATATCCTTCTCTTTTAATAATACACTATTCTTAGAAACTTCAATGCTTCCATCTGTCTGAATACGAGACATGGTAATATTGTGATCAACATTCATTTTATTCATAATAATAGAAACTACATCTTCCATAGACATACCTGAATTAATCAAACAAGTATAAAATCCAGAAAAATAACTTGCTTCTTTTATTCCTTTAATAAATTCATCTTTATCAATTTGAATATCTTTATCATTTTCTAGATTATCTGTAGAAATGGAAAAAGGTTCTGTGAACATGAGGATGTCATCTAATGGTGATTTTGTTTCTGGTTCTGTATTTGTATCTGGTTTAGATGTTTCTGAGGTTTCTGAGGTTTCTGTGATTATTTCTTTGCAGTTATCGCACATATGTTATTTCTCCTTGTAATTTAGATTATTTTGTCTACACATCCCAGTAAAATTGCTTCTTCAGGCCATAAATATACGTCCAAATCATGTTCAGTAATATCATCAAGTTTTTCTTGAGTAATATTAGTATATTTAAGAATTACATCTTGACACCTACGCCATGATGCCTCTAGGTCTTTTAACTTTCTTTTTGTTTGCTCTACTGATGTATTTCCCATTTCAAAACTTTGTACTTGATGGTAGAGAAATCGAGTATGGTTTTGACAAATACGCTCAGAAGTAGATATGAAAATCTTAAACGCACCACTCATTATTTTTCCATATGCTTTACCAATGATTTTATAACCACTCTCCTTGAGTGTTTCTATGGTAGCAATTATACTTAGTGATGCAAAAACTGAGCCACCATAACTAGAAATTTTAAGAATAATTGGTTCTGCTTTGGAAGGTGTTATTCCACTTGCTTTATCTCTTTCTACTATTTTCTCAAACATTCTATTAACAATAAATTCGGTTTCTTCATTGATAGAATCGTCGTTAATGTAGATTGTGCGCTCATTAATGTAGGCATTGAGTTTAATTTCCTCGATAATTTTATTAATTGGTATCATAATTTCCATATACTTATTACCCTTCAGTTATTTAATTAATCCTTAATCACAGTATTCATAATATCAATAATCCCATATTCCTTACTAACAATAAAACTTTGACTCTTCTTAACTGTACCAGTATAAGCTTGAGAATAAGACCACTCTGAATTAGAACTCACAGTTGGTAATCTCCTAATCTCAACCCCATAATCGTCAATGACCATTGTCTTATGCTGATGTGCAACAAACCAATACAAATAATCACAATCACTAATATATTCTTTTGCTTCATTATGTATTGTCTTAAATGCTGACTTTTCATTAATATCGTGTGCTATCCCCACTAATACTCGCCCATACTTAATATATTTCCTATCCAATGTCCCGGTATCAATCCACACATTATCATTATTTCTATACCACGAATTTAAAACTTGAAAGATTCCAAACGTAGTATATCTATCATGATTAGAATTGCAATTCCATACTTCTACAGGAGCAATTTGTGATAAAATATCAATAGCTTTAATTAATAAATCAGATACTTTCGTAAACATTTGATAATGACTTACTGAGTGATCTGTCTGAGGAGTTCCTTTTGTAGTCTGATATGGGGTATCAAAATTACATATATCACCTAGATTTAATAATATAATCTTATCTATTTCTTTATGTTTAATTCTACTTACAACATCATTAATTACATAGAAAAATCTATTAGTTGCAATTACATCATCATATTCATTATTACTTGTTTCTAAGTAACTTTTTAATCCTACATGTAAATCTGCTATGTTTAATATAAGCAAATTTCCATTTGTGATGGGATTATATTTAGTATGTTTAGGGGATGGGATAGAGTAGTTTTTGATTAAATTGTCTAGTATTTTTGTAATATTGTCTTCATTAAGTAATATTTCAGTCCTTGGTTTAACGCTCACCTTTGAACTGTAGAGAACCTTTACTCCATCTTCCTTAGTATTCATATGCCACATGCTATTTTTGGCACTAAGCAAAATAAACTTATCAGGCGAATATCCATGTGATTTCAAAACAAATTCAGGATCTTTAGATTCTTCAAGACTCATAGAAATTAATTTATCAGAAACTTGAGAATCATCTTGCTTGATTTCTACAGATTCTTTATAATTAGGTTTAGATGGAGTAGAAGCAGGAATAATTAATTCTCTATCACCATTACCAAGAATAATACCATTAATAATATCTTTTGCTTTTAATGTTCCATTTGCTTTTCTATATTTCTTGAATTTACTTCTTAATCCTTCACCTGTGCTTTGAGGATAATACAATTTTGCTAAAGTATCCCAAGAATCAGATATTTTCTTATTGTACTTTTGGTAACAAATTTCTATTAATTTTTTATCCAATATGTTGTTAATACCACCCTATATATTTATTTTATACTTTTATATAACCTACATATACTTAAATAATATCTTTCATTTAACATCTTTTTAAGCTCTTTGCGATTATAAAACTTAAACAAGCACTTTACAAATGAATTTAAGTAATTGTTTTCTTCTTTATTCACAATAAACTTTTCTTTATTATCATCATCAATACTATAATTTATTTTGTAAGAATTTGTTTGTATCGTATTTCTACTTACAATATTAATAATTCCACTATTATTAAACTGATTAATAATTTTTATTAAAGTATTTTTTGATTTAATTCCAGTTTTTCTAGACATTTCTTTATAAGACATATAGAAAACACCATTATCATCTGAATATCTTTTACTATTTATAAGCATAGCATATAGCAATAATTTTTCATTCTTTGTCTTTTGTTTTAAAACTTCCAAAATTTCTAAATATGTAATATCTATATTAGTTGCATCAATCTCATACATCCCTTTTCTTCTAATGCTTATGTTTATTTTATGCTCTTCTGAAAATACATCTTTAGTACCACCATAATCAATATTATATCCGTGAAATCTGTCTCTACTATTATAAAATTCTATCCAATAAGATTCCCTCTCATTAATAATATCCTCACTACATTCTTCTTGAATTTCATATGTAAAACTATCAATACCATACTTATTATAAGCTCTTTGTAAATGAATATTAAAATGAGTGTTCGCTTTTAATGTGCTTTTGTGTCCTCTTAACCTAGTATCTATATCTTGACTTTGACCAATATATACTTTATTATTTATTATATTAGTTATTTTATATATTCCTATTTTCTTATCCTTTGCCATTATCGCATAACCGCCTTTCATCATCTCGAAATGCCTACACAACAAGTAAACCCCTCTACACCTACTGGCATAAGGGATTCAGACATTGGTGACATTCATGTCCCGACTCCTAAAATAAAACCTTGTTTAACCTACTTTTTAAAACTTCTCAAGTGACATCTATGACACTAATTATTGCTCAGAATCCTTGATTTTAGTGCGTTTTGTGGCTGTATCCTTTCTATTACTTCTACACTTTTCGTATCCTATGGTGTCGAATAATCTAGGAACTAGAATATTGATATTTTTACCACAATAAAGAAGATAAGGATTAACCAAATAAAAGGTTTCCTTACCCAATTCATAACTAACTATTGCTAATTTTCCTCTTAAATTTTTCATATTTCTATTTACAGTTCTTCTATCAATGTCTAATAATGTTGCCAAACTAATTTGATTTAATGGATTATCTTCCAAATCAACGATTAAATTCATTTCCCATTTTAAATAAGGAGATAAAGAATATAAAAATGCTAATTCACTTTTTGTAATTCCATATTGTTCAACAGCATGAGCAATTTCTAAATTAAATACTTTAGTGAAATGATCTTTTGGTTTCCAGTGTTGTTTCTTAACATCCTTTACAAAAAGAGAAGCAGTTAAAGTATTATCTTCATCTTTTTTAAGATATTGTTTTATAAAGTCTCCAATTTCTTTTTGTGCTTTTATATCCTTAAACGTATCAACGTCACTAACAAAAATATCTGCTAATATCCGCATAGTTTTATCTTCCATTGTAGGCATCACCTCTTTCATCATCACAGACAAATAAAATTATTTTAAAATTTTATGTTTGTCTAATTCCCTTCTTAATAGGGATGTTGCTTTAGTTAATTTGTTTAAATTAACCATTGCTTTATAATTTAAAAAATCATTAATTAATTTTTGAAATAATTCAGGTTTATTATTATCAATTTTAAAATAAACACTTTCATCTTTTTTCTCTGAACCAACTAATTGAAATTTGTAACTAACAAATAATGCTGCCAAGTAGAAATCTTTTGTTTCAAAAATATTCATTGTTTTATCACCTTTCATCATCAAAATATGTAACATAAACTTTACGACTTTTTGCATTGTTATGATTTTTTATTTCCTCTGTCACGCATTAATTCACGCTTCCCTTCATATCTCTTCATATCATGTAGGAATTTTTATTTCCTACGACACCATTCACCGAATGCTTGTTTTACTTCATCTGTATTTTTAAACATAGTATATGTATCGCCTTTACTTCCATTTCCTACTTTTAAAGGTAAAATTCCTTTAGAAAAATAAAATTGTGACTGAAATTGATTGTAAATATAAACAAATTCTTTTTCCTTAGTAATCATATCAAATCCCCACTTTCTTAAACTAAATCAATTCACTATACCAACAATCCCTACACACTAAATAAGTCTTATCATAAAAGAATGCCAACCAGTATCTCTTATTACTATTTTTACAAATAGGGCAAGTAGTATCAGCATTTTCTATGTCATAATCATTATTATCAATATCACCACCGACAATCCTAATCTTATCCTCCAATTCAGGATAAACATAATATTTCTCAGTCGGCTTACTAACACAATATAGCACCGGAATATTTATATTATTATTATCAATATCTACGATATCATCAACAATTGCAAATAAACCATTCCAATTTGAGTTGTCAAGAATTTGTACTTGAGTTCCTGTACTTAGTTTAGTTTTGTTGTTTAGTTTCATTTTATCCATTTGATAAAAATCATCTCCTTATTAGAGAAAAGTTTATAATGATAGTTTTTATATGGGTTGTACTATCAAACCCATTTAGTGTTTTATATACTAACCAGAAAAGCAAGCAAAATAAGACTATTTTTCTTAATTAATTATATTATCCATTTATTTATTAAAAATCAATATCCTCTTATTTCTAAGAGAGTATCTTTTAAAATACTTTATTTTTAATATTTGTTCTTCTATAAGGATTTAAAATCCTAAAATTTATCAAATGGTGATTAACGAAACGATTGTCGTATTTATGAATAATGTACTAATGTCATATCGTATTGGTGAATAATGATTTTGCGCTTAGTGATAGATTAGCGATTCTTCTTGCTTGTGACAGCAAACCTAAATTTTGTTTTATTATTATGTATTTAATATACATAACCTGCACTATTTTGCAATGTTTGAATATGGTAACTTGAATTTACATCTAATTTCAGATGTCCAAATAAATAGTCTATATCTTGCTTTGCTTCTGGTTAGTTGTTTTAATTAGTAGAGATGTGGTTAGGCATCTCTACTAATTAATTGTCATGGTTAATTATTAGATAAAGATTATAAATCAATAGAATATAAATATTTACTCACAATATCTGCTGTTGAATCATGAATGCTATAAGGGAATTCATATTCCACAATTTCTTCCATCATGGATTTTTCAATAGAAATACTAAGTTTATCAGCTTTTTCTAGTAATGACTTATAATTATCACTAACAATACTTCTATCAAAATTAATTGTTTTAGTAATTACTACATCATACCTATATGGAGTCTCATTACCTTCCTGATTGAATTTAAATCCTTGTGCGACAGTCTTTTTCTCGTCTGTTTTTATATTGATAAGACTATTTAATACATTAGCTAAATTTCTAGATTGTTTTGCATTTGATATAGCAGAATCTAAGCTAAGATTTTTATTATCCTTAGTTTGAATTACTATATTTCTTTTTGCTAACTCTACTGAAATTTCTAATTTTGTCTTTTCTGAAATCAAGTCTTGAATAAGATTAATTACATCTACAGTTGAAGCATCTGGATATTCTTTAATAGTAGTTGTATCTAATTCCTCATTTTTTGCTTCTGGATTGGACTTTTCTTTAAGATGTTGTTCAAGTACAGAAATAGAATTATTTTTATTAGAAAGATATGAAGTTAGAGATGAAATAGTTTTATCAATATAAACCAATGTGCGAAAGGACTCTTTTAGTGAAATTGTTGAATTAGTGTTTTGTGAATTTTGTGAATTAGACATATTGTTTTCCTTCTTTCAATTTGTATTTTTCTTCTTTGTTAGAGTAATTAACTCAATTCTTTCTGTATGAAGGAGAATTATACCCCTATAAATTCTCCTTATCTCTTTTGGCATACTTATATATTTCATCAGTCTCATTGCAGTATGCCATTTTTCTCTATCACTAAAGTTTAAATGAACTGTGATTAACGCCATAAAGAACAAACAATGAGTGATGAGGGGAATTTTGTGCATCTATAAACCTCATACTCTTTATCAGAGCAATGCCTGTCTTTCAAGGTCTTACTAACTTATGCACATGATTTTAGGGAGGGTTTGTAATTGCACTAACATTGACCCAATTTTATCAAACCCTAAAACAAGTTTTTATTGTTGCTGTCTTGGCTTATGCAATTTCCAAAAATCATCACCACAACAATTTATAGAGGGAAGTTTACTGATGATAACAATTTTTATGTTACTTTGTAATAATTATTATAAAGAAATTAATATTACTATCTATTATAAGTTAATAATATTTGTTTAATCCAATTCATGTTCACAAATGTTTCCACGTTCATCTTCAGTAAACATATTAACCATCTCCTTCAGTAAACATAACATATCACCTCATAAATTAGATTGTAAATTAATAATAAAATTAATCTTCTTCATCTTCCGACTCTTCACTATCTTCATCCATTACATCTTCAATTGCTTCTTCTGTAATAGATAATTTTACATAGCATCCTGAGAAATTTTTAATTACCTCATGAAGATTCTTAACACCTTCATCTGGGATATTAATTACAATTACTGAATCTACAATTGTTAATTCACCTTCAGTTGCTAATTTATGTGTAATTTTCTTTGTTTCAGTGAGTTTTGATTTTGCCATTGTTTTGTTATTCCACCTTTTTATATTTATTTTATATTATGAATATATCATTTGTATTAAAGAATTTGCCTTACGCTCAAATATTGCAACGTATCGCTTTGCCTTATATTTAAAGATATCTATTAAATATAAGGACTTACTGTGCGATACAAGATTATATATTTATTGCTTAACTAAATCTGCAAACTCCTTACCAACTTTAAATCCAACCCTAAATGAATCTTCTGAAGTCCAAGTTTCACCTTTACGATCTCCAAATCGAATTATACCAGTTGTACCTTTAGTAGGTTTCTTCTCAAAGTTACCAAAATTAACGATTTTCACAGGTTCTCCAGTTGCTACAGTCTCTTTAATCACATCTAATACAACATTAATTGCTTTTTCGGCGTCCTTTTTTGACATTTCACCTTTTAAACTTACTGCTGTAATCATTTCGTTTTTCGTCATGTTTTAATATATCCCCTTTTATTCTTAATTTTTATTTTTTGTTATTAATTGTTATGATGTTTTGGTATTTTAATCTAAAACCTTGTGAGTTTTAGATTATGTAGTTAATATTGGTGCATTGTGCTTTTTTATTAAGCACAAAGACCTATCTTCAATGATTTTACTTTTCTACCTAACAAAAATCCATTAATATAATGACTACCCTCCTTGAATTAATTTAAAGAGGTAACAGATATACACTCTGTCCCTTGACTCCGTACAGAAAGACAGTCTGAGGGAGTAAAATTGTATTATTTCTTCTCAAATAAATCTGAGAATATACCAGAAGCAACGCTTCTTACATCTTCTTCTAAATAAATGCACCCAAATTCTTTAGTTCCTTTTAATTCATTACACATTTGTACTAAAGCATTTCTTTCTGAAGAATCTACACTAGATTGTTTATAATCTCCTGCTAAATAAATTTTAGATTTATCCCCTAGTCTTGTACCGACAAGTTTTAATTGCTTGGGCGAAAGATCCTCAGATTCATCGACAACAATTACTGTCTCATCGTATGTTGTTCCTTTAAGGTAAAATGGAATATTAGATTCCAACACTCCACGGGATAAAAGGATTTGTAATTCTCTTTCTCCACCTTCTAATGAATGAACAATTGGTTTAAAGAACATTTCTGTTTTTTCTTCAAATGTGCCTTTAAGATATCCAACTTCTTTTCCTTCGCCTATTGCTTCTCTAATTGCTAAAAGTTTATTAAAATCACCTTTATCTACTGTTTGATGCAATCCCATTCTTACACACAAATAAGTCTTTCCACTCCCGACTTTTCCGTTGACACAAACTATTGGTATCTCTTTGTTATTCAACAAATCTAAAGCACATCTCTGTAAACTATTCTTACCTTTAATAACTTTTGAATCAGGTAGTTTCAATCCGACAAACTTTTTACCATTAAATCTATATTCATTTTCTTTCTTTTCATCTGAATTATAAAATATTAGATACTCATTTACTACAAATTGATACTTATTGATGCCATTATCAATGTCTGTAAAAAAGTTATTTATGAAGTTTGTATCTCCTGATAATTTTTGATATCCTTTATAAATATCATTAGATGTTTCACCACCATATTGTTTACAAGGAATATTAAGAGAATCACATTTAACTCTAAATAACATATCATTACTATAAGCGATTGTATTATTATCTTTTTCGTACAAAACCTTCAGAAGTGAGATTATTTTATTATCCATAATCCCTTTATCAAAGCATGAAGGAAGATTATTATAATCTGTTTCATCGATGATATATGTAATTTTGTCTCGATTAGCGTTTATATATCTAGTCGCTCTACGGGCCTGAAATTTTACCTCTTCTGTTTTACCATTTTTCTTTAAATTATCTAATTCACCAAGAACAAATCCTGATAATTGTATCCCCGAATCTGAAAAATCTTCAAAAACTTTTTTAGGGTGATCCATTAATACATTTGAATCAATGTAAGGTGATTGACATGGTTTATCGGGCAATATAAACCAATCCTCTACTATTTATTTTACTACTTAGTATCATAAGACACGTTTGCTATTGTTACTATTATCCATACCACTACTAAACAAATACCTTTGATTATCTTTTATATCATCAATAGTCTGTTTATTTTTATCGTTTTGTTTCAATCTGAGTAGATAATTATAGTATGGGTCTGTAATGTAACGTTGTTTACGAGATTTGCTACTGAATTTTCCTATTACTACTAGATTATCTCCATAGTTGCCGTGATGTTGTTTGAGAATTTTTAGATTGATTAAGTATGACATTTCTTGTTTTGTAATTTTTTTCAATGTATGTTATTGATGCTCCTTTTGGGATTGTTTTTGGAGTTTAATTGTTTTGTTATGTTTTTAATTATAAGATATTTTTTATATAAATCGCAATCGACCAATACGATTTAATAACTAATTTAGTAGGGAAGAGTAAGTAATAAATTTAAAACCTACTCTTTTACCCTCTATTTAGTTCGATATGCTGTGGTCTAACACAAGTCCTCACCTCTGTAAATCGGGTTTGGCAAATTTTCATGTGCTAACAGCATATTTGTCTCCTATTTTCATCCGACCAAAGACTACTCATATTCGACGTTGATTTAGTTGAGATTTTGTATTATCTAAAACCCTTTAGTGCATATTTCAGCGTTACTTCGATAATACATGCCAAATTATCTTCAAGTCCTATTGGCAAAACTCGATAGATAATTTTAAGCAAAGTTTTCTACTAACATAGCCAATTGTGTATGATTTAGTTAGTAAGGAAAGATTAATGGTCTTAAATTTTGTATGAACGTAAGGGTATAATTAATTTAAAATCATACCCTTCTTTAAAGGGTGTTTGCATATCTCTTATTTTTGTATATTAGTCTATGTTTCCCTTAGAGACTATTATGGCAAAACGCTGAAAGTGTTGGTATGACTACGTTTGAGTAAATCAAGTAATATAGCTGTTTTTCAAACCCTTGTGGGAGTAGGGTTGTAGAGGTTTTCTATTTTCGACTATTTCTATTTTTTTGCATCCTCTCCCTATCCTTCTTCATTTTTATGTCTTTTGCACACTTTTCACAATACTTAGATTTATTGTTTTCTTGTACTATTAAATCACCACAAACTTCACAATATATTTTACTAGTTTCCACATTTGTTTTCAGATTATCAACAATAATATCCCCAAAGCACTCCCATAAAGTAGTTTTAAAGTTTGACTTCTTAAATTCATACAGATATTTTACTAACACATCTGTTACATAATAAACATCACTATTTATTTCTAGTATGCTTTTTACAATTTCTTGATATAAATAAATCACATTGTTTTGTTCATCTTCCTCATATGTAGAATTTATCATAAAATGCTTTTTTAAATCTAACTCCTTATATTTTTTTATAATATCTTCGTTTAACTCCACTTTTTTATTTCTCATAAGCATTTTATAATCAAAATTTCCTAATCCTGTAGCAGTAAAACTAATTTTAGTATTTGGAATTATCTTCTCTAATCTATTTACAACGCTATTGTTAACTAATTCAACCTTATCTTTCTCTTTATCTTTAGCATAAATAAAAAAATGAGGGGTCTTTAATTTAGTATAATCAGTAATCATATTCTTTTTAGACTTTGGTCTTACTGGTTTATACAAAGTTTTAGCATAATCAATTGTAAAATTGTTTTCCATACATAGTAATTTAATTACATCTAAATTTACTTTACCACTATTCCATATCTTTGTAATATTATTACTACCCATTCCAATGTTTCCACCAGTATATGCCATTTTTAAACCATTATAAATACTTTTTTTAGTAATTAATTCTGCTGGTGCTTTTCTCATATTATAATAAAGTGGAACTATATCTTTCATATTACGTTCTGCAATTGAAATTAATGTAGGACAAGCAACAACTAAAGATTTATCTCCATCTACCGCGTAATCCATACTTTTATATGGCACAGACTATATCTTCATAATAATACATTACAGTATTATTATGCTTGGCGTTTCGAGTTATGATTTTCACATAATCTCTACTCTACTCGGTTATTCGGAAATATTTTTCAATTTCCTATCCTTTCGATAGTCGTTAGAGGTTATCGGTCTATTCTTTTAATATTATTTTATAATTTAATAAACTTAAAATTCTTATATGGAACATCGTTTTTAATACTTCTTCTAATACCAAGTCTTACAATTTCCGCATTACTTGAAAATCCATAATTATTATGTAGGTATTCACAACATAAACCTATATAATCAAATTCTTTTAAAAAATTCATATTCTGATCATATAATTGTATTTTTGTTGACATTCCATTTTTAATGCCTTTTCTTGATTGTTTCTCTAAAGCTAAATCTGGGTTTTCCTTATATTTTATTTTTAATGTATCATTATTATAATTAGGATTGGAAGAACCCATTTTTACTTCACTCATTTTAATTAACCAATCTTCATAATTATCTCCCATCCTTTCTTTTGGGGATACTCCAAATTGACTATTTAGTTCTCCTTTATGGGTTTCTGATATTTTTATTTTTGTTTCTTGTGAGTGTATGTATCCACTAATACCTTCACCACCATTCGTATAATTGCAATTACATTGATTATTACTTTTATATTTTTCAATTGTATCTTTTTCTAATTTAAAAGATTCCTCTTCTTTTAAATTAGAATGGGTTATTCTAACATCGCAATTATATTTATTTTTATAATTCAGAAAGTGTTTACTTCTGACTGACTTTGTAGACAATTTATATCTTTTTCCACATCCCTTACCAACATAAAACACATATCCCGTATCAACATTATACCACTCATAAATGTAAAAATTATTTATAGCCTTTCAAACCCCCTCTAAAGGTTTAAAAGAATAGACCGATTTTCCTACGGGATTGTCGGTGACATTACTCACTACGATTTCCCCGTTAGCCATATAACTATTTTTTCCGATGTTATATGACACCCTATTTTTATAGGTTAGCCAAGTTTTGATTCGACATGTAATGTCTATCGAATTGTAAAATTTTGGATATTAGATCATGACAAGATGTGTATACTCCATTAGTTATAAACCAGTCTTTCTTTTTATCATCAATTACATTGTTTCTAATTGCATGTTCTCTATACAAATGTGGGCTTCGCAAGCAATCTAACTTAGGATAAGTTTCATATAATTTACAATACACGTCTCCATCATTAAGTAATCCTTTTGGATTTTTATCTCCAAGAATTAAAAATTCACAAAAGGCATAAATATCTGGAATAATGAATGTATATACTCCATTTATATCTAATTTTGCAGACCTACCTTCTTTAACCATGCTTTTTTTAACTTGTTTTAATATTTCTTTACTGTATGTATCATTCAACAATTCAGGATAAATCTCTAATGCTTGCTGAATATTGTTTTTATTTTTATTTGATTTTTTTACCCCCAATACCTTTAACATTGTCTTTCTATCTCTACCGATGTTCAGTATATTATGTTTAGTAGTTTTCGCAATTATTTCTAATTCTTTATTATCCATATCTGTTAATGTCTGAAGCATCTGATAATTTATTTTTGCGTCACTAAAATCAATTTCTTCTTCATTACATTTCCCAGCTTGGCACTTATATTTTAAATAATTGTCTTTATAAACATCCCATCCATACTTAGTAATTACTTCTTGCTCATTATGGCTATTTTGATAATATTTATACATTTTGAATTGACTACGTGTAAAAATTACCTCTATTCCTTCTTTTATAATATCGTGTTCTTTTCCATAAATATCGAATATATTGCCATATATTTTACCTTCCTCATTTTTATTTGCTTCAATAATGAATTTATCAAATGCAAATGGGACTAGCAATCCCTTTATCCACGGTAATCTAACCATCATGCTTTTATCACTTAAACTTGGTAACATCATTCCACATCCATCTGTATGAGAAACTGGGATTTTCATTTTTTGTCTAATAATTTCATATGTTATATCATTTATAAAATCGACAACACCTTCTACTTCTGTTTCCATATCTTCCACAACAATTGATTTTGTAATATCAAATTCTTTCCATACATCTGTCGCTGAATTTGCTAAGGCTAAGTAAGCTAAGTATTTATTAATATTTACTCCACCTAATACATTAATATCTTCAATTGTTAATCCGCACATTAATGTATTCCTATATTCTAATAAAATACTTTCCTTAATAAAAACTGTCTTTTTTGTTCTTATTTGTCCTGCACTGGCAGTTAAACATACATATTTTTCATTTCCGAACATAAAATCATCAAGTATTATGTCTTCAATTACATCAAAGAAATATGTTTGAACAATAATAATATCAGCAGTTAATGTATTTTCTGGAATCTGTATTGTTCTTGTAAGAACTGAATCAAAAACAGAAATTACATTGTATTTATTTAACGCATCTCTACGTAAATTTCTAATACCACTATTTAATTTGAATTCATCATATAAAGAATTTTTATATTTTTTTAATCTCATATTGGTATTCTGTATAAACTTCTCCAGAATACCAATATATTTTGAATCAGATTTTAATTTACTTATCTTTTTTATTAATTTGTTTCTAAGATAATAGTTTTTATTCAAACGTTTATGTATAATCATTTCTTTATCATTATAAAAACTACTGGTATCAACACTATAGATATGAATTTGTTTATTTAGACTAATATTGATCTCCTCCTTTTAATCTTCAAAGAACCATGCATCTGCGGGATCGTTTGGATCTAAACTTGCTATAAACTCTCTATTTTCATCATAAGATGATTTGGTTTGTCCATCATGATTTTTTGATTTCCACATAGGACATTCATCGTTATAACAATACTTTTCTTCACAAGTATCATCAAAGTCCTCTTCTCCATTGCACATATCTAGAGCATCATTGCATTCTTCATGTGCATTTTCTGGATAATATTCACGATATTCTCTACATTCAGGACACATTTGTTCTCCACATTCTTCACATATTTTTATATCAGAATAAATTGATTCTTTTTCACAATGCTCACAATCATATAAACCATTTCTGGGGAAACTAATTGAACTACACCATATAGCATGTTTTAAATATTTTAATACTTCTAAAAATTCTTTGGTATATTTATTGTCCTTATACAATTGTATTTCACTATATTTATCTTCAATTACTTTTTGAAATAAAGATCCCCATTCATTATTGATTGTATCTCTAAATTCATAAAATAAATACTCATTATTATTCAATCCATTAATATGTTTATTTGTCTTTCTTTGATCGGTGTATAAATAAGATTCTAGCCCCTCTATTCCATTTTCAACAACCAAATATGCAACTCTATTCTTTTTCATATAATTATTCCTCCGTCTTTCATTTATTAATATAGGTATAAGGAGAGCAAAATACTCTCCTACCCATCCAAAATTCACACAAATCCCATCTAATCCAACTGTCTCAATTTATATCCACCATAACTCTTTCCATCTCTCAAACACATTAATGCATCCATCATTCCTTCAAATATATCTCTAATTCTAAGCAAACTACCTTTCTCTACAGCAAATATTTCATATTCAATGCCATTAAACAACTTATCATACATTTTTAACAAATCATCTTCTTTCATCTGCCAAGCAGTAACACCATTTGATTTATAATTATGAGGATTAACCATTATACAATCATAAATATTATCTAATTTTTCAATATAAACAGTAACTCCATCTTCTTTAAATTGAATTGTCAACATATCATTGTTATTCAAGTGTTTTACTATATCTGAGTAATTATTTTCAACAAAATTAAGATTCAATCTTGGTCTTTTGATATTCATATTGTTTTTGTTATTTTTACTCTTATTTTTCATATTATTTCTCCTTCTTGCTATTGATTGCAACCCATAATATTATTCTAATCTATCCCTTAAAACTCACCTTCTATGGGATATTATTTATCCATTCTAACTGTTCCACATTCAGGATATAAATCAACTGTCAATGGTCTTCTATTCTCTACATATTCATAATTATTATTAAACGGCATATTTCTTTTAGGATTAGATATTGTAAAATCATATATTTTTGTAGTATTTGTGTCTCTTATACGTATTTCAGTAAACTCACCAGAATAATTACAAACTTTGCAAATCATTATATTCCCTCATTTCACTCTTATTATGCCATAAAAATCTCTTTACCTCACCTTCAAACCAAATCTGATTTATAAATGGTTCATCTGAATATTTAGCACAAAAATGATAATAATGATTATCTCTTTTATCAAACCAATAAAAATGAGGCCATTTACATTCAAATATTTCTAACCATGAACCACGTTTTATAATTTTTATATTTGTAGGATTTAATATGTATTGTTTTATTGAATGTAATAGACAATTGCTATACATTATTGTTTAACTTCTCCTTTCTAAATTCCATTCGTAACTTACACATTTCTCTATTATAACTATTTTTAATTCTTAACTCTTTCATAAAATCAATCAAATAATCCTTAACTATTTTGAAATTACACATAGAAGTAAAATTTAAAATCTTAATACTTGATTTTCCAACTCTATCAAAACTATCTTCTTTATACCAATCAACTAACACAGGATACTCGTCCTCAGATGGAACTAATGTATCTTTATTAATATTTTTTAATAAAAATTCTTCTAATTCAGATATATCTTTTATTAATAAACCACCTTCCTCATCATCTCCTTCATAATCATAATTTTCATATTTGACATCTAATTCTTCACAAATGTCCCATATATTTTCAAACATAGGAACATCATTTCCTACATAATCTTCTGCACCATGTTTAAGAAAGAATTTTAATAGTCTAATAAACTCTGAATGATTATTGATTATACATTTATGACCACTATATTTATAATCTTTTAATGCCATTAATTTATATCTCCTTTATTAATATTACTTTATTTTAATAATCCATTTCTGCACAAGGAACTGAATTTAAACCATATTTATTATCACACGTTTTACATATGTAATTACCTGAATCTAAATCATAATAGATATATTTTATATTTGTCATACGTTTTCCACAGTGAACACATCGTTCATCAACTCTATCTAATTCTACATCGCTATAATTACTATCCCCTCCTTTACATTGCTTTAACTTTGTCATTATGCATATCCTCCGATGTCCCAGTAGAATTATTATAATCCTCAGTAATAAACTTACCAATAGAATCTGTTAAATCAATCAACGTCAGTTCAACATTAGTATCTAACAATTCAAATAATATTTTTTCTAATGAAAAATTTCCAACAAAATAAGATTCAACTTTTGTGTTATAATTCTCTCTACCAATGATTAATTTCCCAAAACCTTTGTGCTCTATGCCTGTAATATATTCTACTAGCTTTACTTCAATTAATTTATCAACTGTATTTTTAGAAGAAAAAATTGTATCTAGAATTTGAGTTACTGATTTGGTTGAGTTGTCGATTATTGATGTGATTATGTAGTTTGGTTTATTTAGTTTGTTGGATATGGAGGGGATTTCTGATAGGGATATTGTTCCTGAGAGTGTTAGTTTTTGCATTATATTTTGCCTTCTTTCTATTATTAATATTATTTTGTATTTTAGATTTGTAACCAAGGGTTGATATGCCGATTATAGACTTTTTATAATAATTAAAATAAACCTCTGTAACCATTGTGAGAGTAGTATTACATGTTATTTATAATCATTACATATTTCATAAAAATTTAGCTAGAATCAATTGTAATAATTTGTTGGTAAGATTGTGTCAAATAGTAAATCTACACCTTAAATGGACTATAAATTTCAATTATTTATTTATTTTTATTAGATTCTTCTTTTAACTTTGCTTTTAATTTATCTTGTTTTTGTTTAAGTTTTAAGTCTTTTAGTTGTTGATTACTCCCCATTGTCATTATCTTGATTATTTTATGTATTCTATGAATGTCTTCAGTGTTAAAAATCAACACAGCTTCTT